>LHCFC01400__coassemble_1433_pt1 | contig 48102 bp, 46 predicted proteins | sample LHCFC01400__metabat2_low_PE_055 | metagenome-assembled genome bin LHCFC01400 | reverse complement strand
CGTCCATGACGATGAACTTGTCCTTGGGGGAACGGCCGGTGTAGATGCCGGTCATAACATTGACGGCGCCCAGCTCGGTTACCTGACCCTTGTCGAAACCTTCCAGAGAGGGGTCGGTCTCGGCTGCAAACAGCTCCTCGTAAGAGGGGTTGTGCACGATTTCGGTTGCACCGGTGATGCCATACTTGCTCAGATCAATCGTTGCCATAGTATTTACCTCTTTCAATGTAAGATGTTGCCATACCAAGGGGCCTCCGACACCTGCCAAAAAAGCCCAAAGGTATCCAAACTTTGCGAATTTATCATACACGATTTCTTTTCAAAAATCAATGAAAATATTTTGAATTTTCCCCTCCGGGCTCCATAATAATTTTGTAACATTTTTGCAGATTTTGTATTTACTTATGGAAAGGCTTGTGCTATTATTTAGTTGGTGGGAGTTGGGCTAAACCCTTTTACCCCGGCCTTCACCCCCCCTTTCATCCCCGGAAGAAACACGCTTTTTCGGGGAGAAAATCATCATTCTGACTGCTTTCGGGATAGTTTCCCCTTTGCAGCCCTGTAAAATATTCCTAACGGAGGTTATTCAACAATGGCAAAAAAAGTTCAGTTTGTGGAAACTGTTTTGCGTGACGCAAACCAGTCCCTCATTGCCACCCGTCTGCCCTACGATAAGTTCGAGCCCATGCTGGAAACCATCGACAAGGCAGGCTACTATGCCGCAGAGTGCTGGGGCGGTGCCACCTTCGACGTGTGCCTGCGCTACCTGCACGAGGATCCCTGGGAGCGGCTGCGGAAGATCCGGGCCAAGATGCCCAACACCAAGCTGCAGATGCTGCTCCGGGGTCAGAATGTACTGGGCTACTCCCACTATCCCGATGACTTCGTAAAGCTCTTCGTCACCAAGGCTGTGGAGAACGGTATGGACGTCATCCGTATCTTCGACGCCCTGAACGACGTGAAGAACATGAAGGTTGCCATGGAAGCCACCAACAAGGCCGGCGCCATCGCCTCCGGTACCATCTCCTACACCACCTCCCCCGTTCACACCCACAAGAAGTATGTGGAAATGGTGAAGGAACTGAAGGAAATGGGCGCCAAGACCATCTGCATCAAGGACATGGCCGGCATCATGGGCCCCAAGGAAGCCTATGACCTGGTTTCCGCCATCAAGGACGCCGTGGACCTGCCCATCGACCTGCACACCCACTCCACTACGGGCCTCGCCTTCATGACCTACCTGAAGGCTGTGGAAGCCGGCGTGGACATCATCGACACCGCCATCTCTCCCTTCTCCGGCGGCACCTCTCAGCCCGCCACCGAGACCATGGCTTACGCTCTGCGGCAGCTGGGCTATGAGGTGGATCTGGACGACACCTGCACCAAGAAGATCGCCGACTACTTCAAGGGCGTCCGGGACGAGTACATCAAGGACGGCACCCTCATGCCCAAATCCCTGACCACCGACACCCAGTGCCTGACCTACCAGGTGCCCGGCGGCATGCTGTCTAACCTGCTGAGCCAGCTGAAGCAGATGAACGCTCTGGACCGGTTCGACGAGGCTCTGCTGGAGACCCCCAAGGTCCGGGCCGACATGGGCTATCCGCCCCTGGTGACCCCCACCTCCCAGATGGTTGGCGTACAGGCCGTGCGCAATGTTCTGGACGGGGAGCGGTACAAGACCGTCTCCAAGGAAATCAAGGCTTACTGCCGTGGCGAGTACGGCACCACCCCCGCTCCCATCAACCCCGAAATCCAGAAGAAGATTCTGGGCGACGAGAAGCCTATGACCGGCCGCTACGCCGACACCCTGGAGCCCGTTGTGGAAAAGACCCGCAAGCAGCTGGAGGGCGTTGCCCGTTCCGACGAGGATGTGCTGTCCTACATTGCCTTCCCCAACCTGGCTGAGAAGTTCTTCCAGGAGCGGAAGGAGAAGGAAGAGAACACCGCCACCTACTCCATCGTGGAAGCCTAAGGAGGGACAGGTATGCTGAGTTCTACTTTGGACAGCATCGGCATTCTGGACGCGGGCATCGTTGCGGTTCTGGGCTATATTGTGGTTTTCTTCGGCCTGATTCTTCTTATGGCGGTGGTTATCGCCATGAGCAAGCTCTTCACCATGAAGGAAGCCAAGAAGGCCGCTGAACCCGTTTCCGAAGCTCCTGCCGCCCCTGCTGCACCGGCTCCCACCGCTCCCGGCACCGCCGGCGGTGTGAAGCTGTACGATGTCCCCCCCAAAACTGCCGCTATGCTCATGGCCATCGTGGCCGACAAGATGGGCAAGCCCCTCAACGAGCTGCGCTTCATTTCCATTAAGGAGGTCAAATAACTATGAAATACAAAGTAACCCTCAATGGCCGCACCTATGAGGTAGAGGTGGAGGCCGGCAAGGCCATGCTCCTGGACGAGTACGAGGCCATTGTTCCCTCCGCTCCCGCTGCTCCCGCCGCCGCCCCTGCCGCTGCTGCTCCTGCCGCTGCGGCTCCCGCCGCCGCCGCGGTTACCGGCGCCGGCGAGGCCGTGAACGCTCCCATGCCCGGCACGATTCTCAAGGTGAATGTGACCCAGGGCCAGAAGGTTGCCGAGGGCGCCGTTCTGTGCGTCCTGGAAGCCATGAAGATGGAAAATGAAATCCTGGCTCCCAAGGCCGGTACCGTTACCCAGGTTCTGGCTGCCAAGGGCGCCACGGTGGATACCGGCGCTCCTCTGGTGGTTATCGGTTAAGGAGGCACTCCCATGATCGATATTGGTGAAATCTTACTGGACCTGTGGAACGATTCCGGCTTTGCCCGGATCTTCGCTGGGTTCTCCACCGGCGGCTGGCAGAATCTGGTCATGCTGGTGATTGCCTGCGTACTTTTGTACCTGGGCATTGTGAAGAAGTTTGAGCCGCTGCTGCTGGTGGGCATCGCCTTCGGCTGTTTGCTTACCAACCTGCCCGGGGCGGGCCTGTACCATCAGGAGCTGTGGGACGCCTTCATGGAAGAGGGCAACGCCGCTTACCACAGCTATGGCGCCATCATGCGGGAAGGGGGCCTGCTGGACATCTTCTACATCGGCGTCAAGGCAAGCCTGTACCCCTGCCTGATTTTCATGGGCGTGGGCGCGATGACGGACTTTGGTCCCCTGCTGTCCAACCCCAAGAGCCTGCTGCTGGGCGCTGCTGCGCAGCTGGGTGTGTTCGCCGCCTTCTTCGGCGCGGTTCTCCTGGGCTTCACCGGCCCCGAGGGCGCTTCCATCGGTATCATCGGCGGCGCCGACGGCCCCACCGCTATCTTCCTCACCACGCAGTTGGCTCCCCATCTGCTGGGCGCCATCGCCGTGGCGGCCTACTCCTACATGGCGCTGATTCCCATGATTCAGCCCCCTGTGATGAAGCTGCTGTCCACCCCGGCGCAGAGAAAGATCAAGATGGTCCAGACCCGGAATGTGTCCAAGACCGAGAAGATTGTGTTCCCCATCGTGGTTACCATCTTTGTAGCCCTGCTCCTGCCGGATACCGCACCTCTCATTGGCTGCCTGATGCTGGGTAACCTGCTGAAGGAGACCGGCGTTACCGACCGCCTGTCCGACACCGTGCAGAACGCCATGATGAACATTATCACTATCCTCCTGTCCACCGCCGTGGGCGCTACCATGGTAGGCTCCACCTTTCTGACTCCCCAGACCCTGATGATCGTGGTGCTGGGCGTGGTGGCCTTCCTGCTGTCCACCGCCGGCGGTATGCTGGGCGGCGTGGTGATGTGCAAGCTCACCGGCGGCAAGGTCAACCCCCTCATCGGCTCCGCCGGTGTGTCCGCTGTGCCTATGGCAGCCCGGGTGTCCAACCTGGAAGGCCAGAAGGCCAACCCCTCCAACTTCCTGCTGATGCACGCCATGGGCCCCAACGTGGCCGGCGTCATCGGCTCCGCCATCGCCGCAGGCTTCCTGCTGAGCGTATTCGGCTAATCACAAAAATCGCCCCCGGTCAGAAGACCGGGGGTGTTCTTTGCCCTTGTGGAGTGTGTAAAATACACCCCCACAGCGGATATGTGCCAAAAGAGATTCAATGCGGAATTTTATGTTTATTAAAGCAAATCAGCTTGAATATGCAGAGCAACCACACCACAGCTAAGTTCTGTTTTCGGGTTTTTCACGGGTTGTAAACGCAATGGTCCTCTTTCTACCAATCACATACCTATTGTTGATTTTCCTCAACAAAAATTGTATAATATTCTGGGTAGGATTTATGATCCGGCGGCTGTCGGTGCTAACACGAGCTATGCTCAACCTACCCGAAATAAGTGAGTTGGCCGCATGACAGCCAAAGGAGGACTTTATGCAAAAAACAATTTGCGAGTTATTCGCAGGGGTCGGCGGATTCCGTCTGGGATTTGATCGACTAAACACAGGATGGGCCACCACCTGGTTTTCCCAATGGGAACCAGGTGCAAAGACACAATGGGCGCATGATTGCTATGTACAACACTTTGGTGACAGCAGGGATTTAAGGGGAGAGTATCATACCGGAGAAGATATTAGTATAATGGATAAAAAATCCATTCCTGATCACACATTGCTTGTGGGCGGATTCCCATGCCAGGATTATAGCGTTGCACATACCTTGGCATCTGCAAAAGGGATTGAAGGAAAAAAAGGTGTTCTATGGTGGCAGATAAGAGATACTCTGATGGCCAAAAAAGCACCTTTTTGTGTCCTGGAAAATGTGGATAGGTTATTAAAGTCTCCGGCTAAGCAGCGTGGTCGTGATTTTGGCGTGATTTTAGCTTGCCTTACTGAACTGGGATACAGCGCAGAATGGAGAGTGGTAAATGCAGCACAATACGGAGCAGCTCAACGCAGGCGCAGAACCTTTATTTTTGCCTATCGGAATGACACGGAATATGGCAAAAGAATGGCCGGTGAGTCTGCTGAAAGAGTCATAAACAATGTGGGACTGATGGCGAAGGCTTTTCCCATATTGGACGCAGGAAAAATTACAAAAAAACCAATAAGCAGTGATATCGTGGATGTCAGCGATAACTTTGCTTTCGCTTTTGAGAACGCCGGTTATATGTCTGAAGGTACAATCTACACGGCAAAAGTTACAGAGAAAGAGGAAGAACCCATTCTTTTGGGGACAATTCTGGAACATCACGCTAACGAGAAATACTATATTTCCGATGACAAGATGTCAAAATGGGTTTACCTGAAAGGGGCAAAAAAGATACCCAGAAGAACTGCTGACGGGCATGAATATGTATTTTCCGAAGGGCCTATTGCATTTCCTGACCCTGGAGATAGGCCGGGGCGAACAATGCTGACCAGCGAATCTACCTTGAACCGCTCCACCCATGTAGTCTGCGATCCTGGTACGCTCAGACTACGTCTTCTGACCCCTGTGGAGGCTGAACGGCTCCAGGGATTTGATGATGAATGGACCAATACAGGAATGCCCGACAGAATGCGTTATTTCTGTATGGGGAATGCCTTGGTTGTACCGATGATAACCAGAATGGGTAAAGTTCTGGATACGATAATAGCTGAAGAGAAGTAAGCTATATCAAAAACTGGGAACTTATCCACGGGTCTTGCTCTGCAAAGAGCAGGACCCGTGGTTATATTAAAGATCTATCAGAAGGAGTTGGGAAAATGGAAGGCACGAAATATACCACGAAAGAATCCGTACTGGAGCGAGGAAGAGCAGCCATAGGTATTCCCCTGGGCGAAATCGATAAAACTGGTCGATTGGCAACTGGAAAAGGTGCCATCGGAACAGTTATTGAAGAAAGTTGGTTTGGTTATACTCCCAACTCCGAGTCGGAGCCTGACTTTCCGGAAGCGGGCGTGGAATTGAAGGTCACTCCGTATCTGCGCAACAAAAATGGAATCCGCGCAAAAGAGCGCCTGGTTTGTAATATCATCAACTATATGGAGGAATACGACCGCACATTTCAAACGAGTGCCTTTTGGCATAAATGCAACACCATGTTGCTTATGTCCTATGAGCATCTCCCTGGCAAGCCCAAAGGAGAATTCAAAATTGATGAGGCGGTTTTGTTCAGCTTTCCTGAGGAGGATTTGGCAATTATTGAACACGACTGGGAAATGATAATGGAAAAAGTGCGAAGTGGACGAGCCCATGAATTGTCCGAGGGGGATACAATGTATCTGTCGGCTTGTACAAAAGGTGCAAATGCCTCCAGCGTTCGTCAGCAGCCCTTTTCATCTGTTCCGGCAAAACAGCGAGCCTATTCTCTTAAGGCTTCTTACATGACCCAGATTCTCAATAAGTACATTTTTGGCAGTGAAGAAAGTGAGTACGTAATCAAAGGCTTGCATAGGCTTCAACATCATTCCTTTGAGGAGTGTGTTCTTCAACAACTGATGCCTTATTACGGAAAGACCTTGTCGCAACTTCAAGAACACTACCATATTAACAGATTGGCCAAGAATGCCAACGAACTTCTTTTAGCCAAGATACTGGGCGTTAAGGGGAAAATCACCCACACAGAGGAGTTTCAGAAGGCGGGGATTGTGCCAAAGACCATTCGGGTGCAACGCAATGGAAAGATTAAAGAAAGTATGTCTTTTCCGACTTTCGATTTTATTCACCTGAGCCAGGAAACGGTTTGGGAGGAGTCTGAGTTGTATATGTGTCTGGCTCCCACGAAATTTCTGTTTGTGATATTTCAAGAGCGGGATGATGGGGAGTATATATTCAATCGAGCAATGTTCTGGAATATTCCCAATGGGGATTTGGATGAGGTGCGTAAGGTGTGGGAACGGACTGTTTCGGTTATCCGCAGCGGTGTACACCTGATTTCTACGCCCCGGGGAGTCCGGAACAACCTCCCTAAAAAAACGGAAAACCGTGTGGCCCATGTCCGCCCCCATGGGGAAAATGGTGCGGATAAATTACCATTACCGGATGGAAGAATGATGACAAAACAATGCTTCTGGTTGAATAACAGCTATATTTTGGAACAAATAAAGGAAAAGTAGGTATGGCCGGGTATGTTTTTGCCATTGGAGGAAATGTTAATCCGGTTAGTGTAATTCGAAAGTGTACAGAGCAAATCTACGAGTGCTAATAAGGCGATTTAAAGTGCACAGCCCATTCCCCAGAAACAGGATTTCGGTAAATTGGAAAAATACAGTCAAGGCTTCTATTTGCATTTTGAAAAATGCAGGTAAATAACAATGAATGAGATTAAAACTGTGGAATTATTTGCTGGTGTAGGCGGGTTTCGCCTTGGATTGGAGTCGGCATCTAAAAAATTCAAAACAATATGGGCAAATCAGTGGGAACCATCTATGCGGGAACAGGATGCCTTTGCGTGTTACATTTCTCACTTTGGAAACGGAAAAAATATCGTATGCCAAGATATAGCTACAGCTAAGGCACAGGTGCCTGAACACGATTTGCTGGTTGGTGGATTTCCCTGCCAGGACTATTCTATCATGAAAAAGAACGCTCTTGGCATCGAAGGAAGCAAAGGGACTCTTTGGTGGCATATCCATGATATTGTCAGAGAAAAAAGGCCGAAATATATTCTTTTGGAAAATGTGGATAGGATAATCCGCTCTCCTGCCAAACAATGTGGAAGAGATTTTTCTATTATTCTCCGTTGCTTATATGAAAATGGTTATGCGGTAGAATGGCGTGTTGTTAACGCCGCCGAATATGGTCAAGCCCAGCGACGAAGAAGAACTTTTATCCTGGCATACCACAATACTACATCAGTATATCGGGAGTTTGCGGATGCGCTTTGTGTCAAGGGTATCAAGATGATGCACCGACAAGTGATGGGAGCAGGTATTCTTGCCAAAGCATTTCCCACGGAAGGACACAGCAGAGAATATTTAGAAAGTTGGATAGACGAAATGGTATACGCTGACATTCCAACGCTCTCCAATCTCCAAAAAGTATATTTTTTCAATGCCGGCGTGATGATGAACGGAAGAATTTACTCCGTGAATGTCTGGCCAAGGTGTGAAAAAGCCATTCCCATCAAGACTATTTTAGAAACAGGCTCTTTGGATGAACATTATTTTCTTAAAGAACAGGACATGAAGAGATGGCTGTATGCAAAAGGTGCGAAACAGGAACGGCGACGAAGGAAAGATGGCAGTATCTACCATTTCTCTGAGGGTGCAGTCCGATTCCCTGATCCTCTGGATATGCCGTCACGGACCATCCTGACCTCCGAATCCCAAGTGGGGCGGACTTCTCATGTTGTTGTCGATTCTATGACCGGACGTTTGCGTACACTGACACCGCTGGAGTGCGAGCGATTGAACGGTTTCCCGGATGGGTGGACGGATACTGGAATGCCGGAAAAAATGCGATATTTCTGCATGGGAAATGCGTTGGTAGTGCCACTTGTAACACGAATCGGGCAGGTTTTGTCCAAGCTTGATGAATAAAAAATGAAGCGTGCTTATATGCTGTTGATTTCCTGCGTTTTATCCTCTGAAAAATGTCGCCAAAACAAAAAAACGCCCCCGGCTCCGGAAGCGGTGTCGTGTGATGGCAGGAGTTGTTGCATCAAAAGGAACTGACTTTATTCCGAAAGGCCCCAGCCCGGACAAAAAGTCCGGGCTGGGTTTTTCACAGATTCAGATATTCCCTTAGCCGGGGCAAAGCCTTCCGGCAGTCAGATACGCCCAGGTCGTAGACCTGTTGGAGCTTCTGAGGGTCTCGTTCTGTGCGGTGGATCTGGATAGGCTCTGAGGGGCGGATGATATAGGCTTTGCCTTCCTTTTCCCACTGGGCAAGAAGCTCCAGGGCTTGGTTATAGGCTTCGTGGCGGTGGAGAAGCTGCCGGGCAATCTGGGGGTAGGAGCGCTGTAACAGCTTCAGGGGAAGCCGGGGCATGGGGCCTTTGCGGTAGGTTTTGTCCTGGGTCAGGATCACCACCAGCTTTTCATAGCCCTGGCTGTGCATCCACTGGAAAGGGATACTGTCCCCGATGCCTCCGTCCAGGTATTCCCGGTCCCCGATTTTCACCGGGCGGGACACGAAGGGCATGGAACCGGAAGCCCGGAGGGTGTCCATCTGGGCAAAGGCACTTTGGATTCGCATATATTCCGGCTCCCCGGTGGCGGTGTCTGTGACCACGGCGTAAAAGGGGATGCGGGAGGCCTGGAAGGCCTCGTCGTCGAAGGGATCCAGCTCCCGGGGCACCCGCTCATAGGCATAGTGGGTGCTGATCAGGTTTCCCTCCCGGAGAAGGGGCCGCAGGCCCATATAGGCTTTGTCCCCGTTGAACCGCTTGTTGTAGCGGATGACCCGGCCCTTTTGCCCCGACAGGTAATTGACCCCGAAGAGGGCTCCGGCGGAAACGCCTACCACGGCATCTACCCGGATTCCCCCTTCCAGGAAGGTATCCAGCACCCCGGCGGTATACATTCCCCGCATGGCGCCGCCTTCCAATACCAGGCCTGTTTTCATGTTCTTTCCTCCAAAATCGTACCCCCCGGAAGCACTTCCGGGGGGTGAAATGTTCTTTATTCGCCGTAGCCCATGGGGTTGTTCTTCTGCCAGTTCCAGGAGTCCCGGCACATATCCGCCAGGTCGTGCTGAGCAGTCCAGCCCAGAACCTCCCGGCTCTTGGAGGGGTCTGCGTAGCAGGTGGCGATGTCGCCGGGGCGGCGGGGAGCAATCACATAGGGAAGCTCCACCTGGTTGACCTCCCGGAAGGTGTTCACCATGTCCAGCACGCTGACACCCACGCCGGTGCCCAGGTTGAACACCTCACAGCCCTTGTGTTTGCAGGCATAGTCCACCGCAGCCACATGACCCTTGGCCAGGTCCACCACATGGATGTAGTCCCGGACGCCGGTGCCGTCGTGGGTGGGGTAGTCGTTGCCGTAAACGCTCAGCTTTTCCCGACGGCCCACAGCCACCTGGGTGATGTAGGGCATCAGGTTGTTGGGGATACCCCGGGGGTCCTCACCCATCCGTCCGGAGGGGTGGGCACCGATGGGATTGAAGTACCGCAGCAGCACCACAGACCAATCCTTCTCAGCCTTGGACATATCGGAGAGAATCACCTCGGTCATGTACTTGGTCCAGCCATAGGGGTTGGTACAGCCGCCGGTACGGCTTGTCTCCCGCAGAGGCATCTCGTTGTCGGCGGTGTAGACCGTGGCGGAGGAGGAGAAGATAATGTTCATCATCCCCGCTTCCTTCATCACCTTGGTGAGCACCAGGGTGGAGTTCAGGTTGTTGTCGTAGTACTTCCAGGGGATGGAAACGCTCTCACCCACGGCCTTGAGACCTGCAAAGTGGATAACGCAGCCAATGTCGTTCTCTGCAAAAATCTTCTTCAGCAGAGCTTCGTCCCGCACGTCCCCTTCATAGAAGGTCAGCTCCTTGCCCGTCAGCTCCCGGACTCTGTCCAGGCTCTTGGGGTTGGAATTGCACAGATTGTCGATGACCACCACACCGTAGCCACTGTTCAGCAGCTCCACGCAGGTATGAGAGCCGATATACCCGGCGCCGCCGGTAACCAAAACATTCATAAGAAGCCTCCTGAAAAAAGAATTTTCAAAATGGGTTTTCCTACCGATTATTCTACATCACCCCCAGGGAAAAAGCAATCCCAAAAGCGGAAATCTCCCCCTCAAAAAACCGCGCCGGGGTGCCCCCGGAGGCACTTTCGCACGGCGGCTTTCTACTACTCGTCACTTCCCTGACCCGCCCGGTATCGGCGGCGAGTCGCCGCTGACAATTTCGCACGGTGGCTTTCTACTGCTCGTTTTTCCCTGACCCGCCCGGTATCGTTACCATGCAGAAGGGCTTCGTTTATACCTCCCTCCGGGAGGGAGGTGGCTTGGGGCGCAGCCCCAAGACGGAGGGAGCCAGCGGGCGCATGGCCTGTTGGACTGTAAGGGTTGGTACCTCCCCAGGGGTTCTGATAACCTCTATCACGTACCACCCCCCAGCAAACCGAAACCCCACCGCCCGCTTGCTCCCTCAGTCACCTGCGGTGACAGCTCCCTCCCGGAGGGAGCTATCGGGCTTGTACCTTGCCACATAGGTCTGTGCTTTTAGAAAGTGCCTGCTGTAAAATCCCTCAGTCACGGCTACGCCGTGCCAGCTCCCACAGGCCAGGAGCCTTTGGCCCGCCGTCTTTATTTACATACTGTACTTGCTATTTTCCCCTTTTCAGGGTATAATGCAATATGAATCACTATGGCCTGAATCTGGAGGCGTTTATGAGTTCCATGAAGAAAATTCTGCTGCTGACCACCGGCGGCACCATTGCCTGCGCCGCCGGGGAGGAGGGGCTGGAGCCCCATGGCTCCCGGCAGCTGGCTGGGCAGCTGGAGCAGCTGCGAACCTATTATCAGGTGGCGGTGGAGGACGTGATGTGTCTGGACTCCTCCAACATCCGCCCGGAGGAGTGGCAGCAGCTGGCAAGAGCCATCTATGCCAACCGCATGAAATACGACGGCATTGTGGTGTCCCACGGCACCGACACCATGGCCTACACCGCCTCCGCCGTCACCTTTATGCTGCCGAACATCAACCTGCCGGTGGTATTCACCGGCTCCCAGCTGCCCATCGGAGAGCTTTTGTCCGATGCGCCGGACAACCTGCGCACCGCCTTTGCCATGGCAGCCTCCGGCTGCCCCGGCGTGTTTCTGGCCTTTGACCGGAAGGTGATGCTGGGCTGCCGGGGTGTGAAGGTCCGGGCCTCCGGATTTTCCGCCTTTGAGAGCATCAATGCCAGCTATGCCGCCCGGGTGACCCACGAGGGGCTCATGGTAAACCGGCAGGTGCTGCCGGTGTTTTCCGGAGAACCGGAGCTGAAAGACCGGGTAAGCCAGGATGTATTTTTGCTGAAGCTCACCCCCGGTCTCCGGGAGGAACTGTTTGACGCCCTGGCTGACATGGGCTACCGGGGCATTGTCATCGAAGCCTTTGGCCTGGGCGGCGTGAACGTGCTGAACCGGGGCCTGTCCGGCATCCGCCGGGCGGTGGAGCGGGGCATTTCCGTGGTGGTCACCACCCAGTGCCTTTACGACAGCTCAGACCTCAGGGTATACCAGGTGGGCAACCGGCTTCTGGAGCTGGGTGTCATTCAGGGCCGGGACATGACCTCCGAGGCCGCCATGACCAAGCTCATGTGGGCCCTGGGACAGGACATGAATCCCCAGGAGATAAAAGCGTTGTTTGCCCGGAATCTTGCCGGAGAGATTACCCCGGGCGCCGGAGATTAAGGAGGAACCTATGGATCCCATTTACGTAACCGGGCATCGGAACCCGGACACCGACTCCATTGTGGCGGCCATGGCCTATGCCGCCCTGCGGAACGCCGTGGGAGATCGGGAGTATGAGGCCGCCTGCCTGGGCCATGTGTCCGACGAAACCCAGATTGTGCTGGACTTGTTCGGATTCCAGCCCCCCAAGCGGATTCGGGATATGCACACCCAGGTGCAGGATCTGGATTTTGACACCCCGCCGGTACTCAGCGCCGGGGTCACGGTGGGAAGGGCCTGGGGGGTGCTCCAGGAGCAGAAGAACATCTCCTCCGTCCCCGTAGCCAATGAGGACGGCACTTTGTACGGTATGCTCTCCCGGGAGAATGTGGCCAGCTACAACATGGAGCAGACCATGGCGGGAGAACTGGACGCCGTACCCCTTTTCAACATCCTCTCCGTGCTGGAGGGAAAGATTCTCAATGAGGCAGGAGAAAACACCGACGTAGTGGCAGGAGAGGTGACCATCGCCCTGCCCCAGAGCCGGGAGAATCTCCTGTTCAACACCCCCAATTCCATCGTCCTGTGCGGACACCAGCCGGATATGATCCGCCGGGCTTTGGAGATGAATGTGAATTGCCTGGTGCTGTGTCAGGCAGAGCTTCCCGAGGAACTGCGGGACTTCCCCACCACCACCTGCATCATCTCCACCCCCTTTGATGCTTACCGGGCGGCACGGCTCATTTTCCAGTCCGCTCCGGTGAGCCGGATTTGCCGCACCACCGGCCTTGTGTGCTTCCACCTGGAGGACCGGGTGGACGAGGTGCGGGAGCAGGTGCTGAAACACCGGGAATCCTGCTACCCCATTCTGGACGAGAATGACCATGTGGCGGGCGTCCTCACCCGGTACCATTTGCTTCGCCCCCGTCGGAAACGGGTGGTGCTGGTGGACCACAACGAGGCAGCCCAGTCCGTCCCCGGCCTGGAAGAGGCGGAGATTCTGGCTATCATTGACCACCACCGCCTGGCAGACATTCAGACCACCAACCCCATTTACGTCCGGAACGAGCCGGTAGGCTCCACCAATACCATCATCGCCAGTATGTTCCAGGATCGGGGCCTCATGCCCTCGGAGAAGATGGCAGGCATGATGGCGGCGGCGATTTTGTCCGACACGGTCATGTTCAAGTCCCCCACCTGCACCGACCGGGACAGACGCACCGCCGAGCGGATGGCAAGAATTGCCAATGTATCCCTGGAGGAGCTGGGAAAGCAGATTTTCTCCGCCTCTTTGGAGCACAGAACCGCCCAGGATTTGATTTTTGCCGACTACAAGGAGTTCCACATCGCCGGGCACAATCTGGCGGTGGCTCAGGTCACCTGTATGGACAGCCCCCGGATGCTGGAGCGGAAGGAGGAATTCCTGAAGCTCATGGAGAAGAATGTGGCAGAGAAGAAGCTCTCCATCATGATTCTCATGCTGACGGACGTGCTGCTGGAAGGCTCCCAGCTCATCTACTTGGGGGACGACGACACCATCCAGCAGGCCTTCGGCGTGGCCCCCAAGGGGAACACCGTATTTCTGCCCCATGTGATGAGCCGGAAGAAGCAGGTCATCCCCATGCTCTCCGCCCTGTGGGGTTAATAAAGGTATGGGTTTTGATACGCTGCTGGGAAACGAACGGCTGAAAGAAAACCTGGAAAACAGCCTGAAAAAAGGACATATTTCCCATTTTTATCTCATTTCCGGCCCGAAAGGCTCGGGAAAACATACCCTGGCAAGACTTCTGGCGGCGGCAGCTTTGTGCGAGTCGGAGGACAAGCCCTGCCTTACCTGCCACAGCTGCCGGAAGGTGATGGCGGGGGTGCATCCCGACTTTATTACCGTTGACGACCCGGAGAAGAAAACCGTCCCGGTGGATTTGATCCGCAGTGCCCGGGAGGATATGTTCATCCTGCCCAACGAGGGGAAGCGGAAGATTTACCTCTTCCCCAGAGGACAGGACATGGGCATCCCCGGGCAGAACGCCCTTTTGAAGGTGCTGGAGGAGCCGCCGGCCTACGGTGTGTTCCTGCTCCTGACCGACAACCCGGAAAAGCTCCTGCCCACCATCCGCTCCCGGGGCGTGGCCCTGGCTATGGGAAACCTGCCGGAGCCGGTGCTCCGAAAGGCCTTGCAGGAGGCCCACCCGGAGGCCTCTTCCGATTCTGTGGCGGCAGCCATCACAAGAAGCGGCGGCTTCTTAGGCCAGGCCATGGAGCTTCTCTCGGGAGATTCGGAACAGTCCCCCCAGACCCAGGGCTTTTTGGACAGCTTCTCCCGGGGAGACAACTTAGGACTTTTGCAAGTGCTCTCCCCCATGGAACGGTGGAAGCGGGAGCAGCTGATTGAAGAGTTGGAGCAGTGGCAGACCCTTCTGGGGGAGGCCCTGCTGGAAAAATCCGGGATGCCCGGAATTCATAGCCACACTGCGGTGACCCAGTGCTCCGCAGAGAAAATAAATCGGGGAATCGCCCGGCTGAAAAAGGCGGTGCAGTATGCCCAGGGCAATGTGTCCGTGGGCGCTGTCTGCGGCTGGCTCCTGTGGGAGCTGGGATGACCCCCCAAGAAGGAGTTTTTCATGGAAGAACAAGTGGAAGTAACTGCCCAGGCGCCGGTGGAAGTGGTGGACATCCAGTTCCGCCCCGGGCAGAAGGTATATTATTTTGACCCGGCAGGACTTACCTGCCGTGCCGGAGACCACGTAATCATTGACACCGCCCGGGGGGCGGAGTACGGCTACTGCACCGCCGGAAACCATATGATTTCCCAGCGGGAGGTGGTGGCACCTCTGCGGCCGGTGCTGCGGCTGGCAACGGCCCAGGACGAGAAAATCGCCGCCGACAACCGGGCCAAGGAGGCCAAGGCCTTCGGGGTCTGCCTGGAAAAAATCCGCCACCTGGGGCTGGATATGCAGCTGGTAAGCGCCGAGTGCGCCTTTGACGGCAGCAAGCTCCTGTTTTTCTTCACCGCCGACGAGCGGGTGGACTTCCGGGAGCTGGTAAAGAGCCTGGCCTCGGTGTTCCACACCCGGATTGAGCTGCGGCAGATTGGCGTCCGGGACAAGGCCAAGATGGTAGGCGGCCTGGGCATCTGCGGCAGACCCTTCTGCTGCGCCAGCTTCCTGGATGATTTCCAGCCCGTATCCATCAAAATGGCAAAAACCCAGAACCTCAGCCTGAACCCCACCAAGATTTCCGGCACCTGCGGCAGGCTCATGTGCTGCCTGAAATACGAGCAGGATGCCTATGAGGATCTGCTGAAGCGCAGCCCCAAGGCCGATTCCTTTGTGGATACCCCCGACGGACGGGGCACGGTAGCCGAGGTGGATTTGCTCCGGCAGCGGGTGAAGGTGCGGCTGGAAAATCAGCCGGACAACCTGGTATGGCACAAAAATGAGGACATTGCCGTGCTCCGCAGCGGCAAGGCCAAGAAGAACGATCCCCCCATCCCGGAGGATTGGGCTCCTATCTCCGGCTCCGGTCAGAAGCCCCGGAAGGAGGAAACCCCGGAGGAACCGGCTTTCCTGGACCCCATCCGTTTCCGGTACAGCACAGAATCGGTGGTGACGGAGCAGCCGGAAAAGCCCCAGGAGGAGGCACCTCAGGAGCAGCCCCGGAGCCGCTCCCGCCGGAGAAACCGGAAGCCCCGGGAGGGAGGAGAAGCCCAGCAGCCCAAGTCCGCCCAGCCGGAGCAGAAGCAGGAGCAAAAGCCCAAGCAGGAGCAAAAACCGGAGCGGAAGCAGCGGCAGGAAGGGGCAGAGCCGGAGGCCAAGGCCAACAAGCCCCACCGCCGCCGTCCCAATTACCGTCACAGAAAGCCCAAGCCCACCGGACAGACCGAGGGCTGAGTCGTTTCGATACAGGAGGAGTAAACCATGGCAATCCTGAGTCCCTCTTTGCTGGCAGCAGACCCTCTGAATCTGGGGAAGGAAATGAAGCGGGCAGAAGCCGCCGGAGCAAAGTGGCTCCATGTGGATGTGATGGACGGCTGCTTTGTGCCCAACCTCTCCAGCTTCACCTACTCCACCGTGGCAGCCATGGGGAAGGCCACGGACCTTACCCTGGACGTGCATCTGATGATTGAAAAGCCCATCCGGTATGTGGAGAACTTCTGCCGTGCCGGAGCGGATTACCTGACCATCCACCTGGAGGCAGACAGCCGGGAGAACATCCGCTCTGCCCTGGAGAAAATCCGTGCCCTGGGGGTAAAACCCGGCATTGTGCTAAAGCCCGGAACCCCGGCAGAGGCGGCGGAGGAATTTCTGCCCCTGGTGGATATGGTGCTGGTGATGACCGTGGAGCCGGGCTTCGGAGGACAGAAATTCATGTCCGCCATGATGCCCAAGGTCACCCGGCTGCGGCAGCTGCTGGACGAAGTGAACCCCTCCTGCCACCTGGAGGTGGACGGGGGTGTGGACAAAGAAACCTACCGCACCTGCCTGGAAAGCGGCGCCGATGTGCTGGTGGCAGGCTCCGCCTTCTTCCGGTCGGAAAACCCGGAAGCCCTGCGCATATTGATTGAAGGGTAAACCCAAACTGGCGCCGAAGGCGACTGAGGGATTCACAGCAGGCACTTTTTCAAAGTAAACGCCCGTGTGGAAACGCAAAAGCCAATAAAAATAGCTCCCTCCGGGAGGGAGCTGTCACCGCAGGTGACTGAGGGAGCCTGCGGGCGGTGCAGTTTCGGTTTGCGGATGGGTTGGTACTTGCTCATTGCTGCCCATACCCTATGCCGATTTTTTCGGGCGATTGCCTCCAATCGTCATAGGAAATGGGATAGCTTTGGGGAGGTACCGCCCCTGTCCACCAAATTGGTGTTGCACCCGCTGGCTCCCTCCGTCTTGGGGCTGCGCCCCAAGCCACCTCCCTCCCGGAGGGAGGTATAAACGGAACGCTTCTGCGTGACAACGATAACAGAGTTTTTCAACAATCAGGAAAAAGGGCCTGTTGTAAAATGAGAATTTTGCAACAGACCCATATTTTTCGGAAGAAAGGAATATTTTTTATGAAAAAACAAGCCTCAGGAATCCTCTGGGGAGATATTTGCTACAGTACGGACAAAGATACCCTTATCACCCGGGAGAACGCCTACCTGGTGTGGGAGGATGGAAAGGTCGCCGGGGTCTATGACCGGCTGCCGGAGCAGTTCCGGGGGCTTCCGGTGGAGGACTGCCGGGGCAAGCTCATCATCCCCGGCCTGGTGGATTTGCATATCCACGCCCCCCAGTACCCCTTCCGGGGTCTGAAAATGGATCTGCCCCTGCTGCCCTGGCTGAACACCAACGCCTTCCCGGAGGAGGCCAAGTACCAAGACCCGGACTACGCCCGGAAGGCCTATGAAATCTTTGTGGCAGACATGAAGAAAAGCGGCACCACCCGGGCCTGCATCTTCGCCTCCCTCCACCTGCCCGCCACCAAAATCCTCATGGAGCTTCTGGAGGAGGCAGGGCTGGAAACCTATGTGGGAAAGGTGAACATGGACAGAAACTGCCCGGACTACCTCCGGGAGGGAGAAGATGCTCCGGCCGTGACGGAGGCCTGGCTGGAGGAGACGGCAGGCAGATTTTCCCATGTGAAGCCCATCCTTACCCCCCGGTTCATCCCCGCCTGCTCCGACAGCCTGATGGAGGCTCTGGGGAACATCCAGAAAAAATGGAAGCTCCCGGTTCAGTCCCACCTGTCGGAAAATCCCGATGAAATCGCCTTCGTGCAGGAGCTTCACCCCCAGTCCCGGTTTTATGGGGAGGCCTATGACCGGTTCGGGCTTTTTGGGGGAGACGCCCCCACCATTATGGCCCACTGCGTCCACTGCCCCCCGGAAGAGCTGGCACTGATGAAGAAACGGGGGGTGTATGTTGCCCACTGTCCCCAGTCCAACACCAACCTGTGCTCCGGGGCCTCTCCGGTACGGCAACTGCTGAATGAAGGACTGAAAGTGGGTCTGGGCTCGGACATTGCAGGGGGGGCAAGCCTTTCCATTTTCCGGGCCATGACCGACGCCATCCACACCTCCAAGCTCAGAGCCGCCCTGCTGGACAGAAGCCTTGCGCCCCTGACCCTGGAGGAAGCCTTCTTCCTGGGCACACTGGGGGGCGGCAGCTTCTTCGGAAAAGTCGGCTCCTTCCAGGAAGGGTTTGAGGCGGACGTGCTGGTGCTGGACGAGAGCAAAATCCCCCACCCCCAGCCCCTGACCCTTCGGGAACGGTTGGAGCGTTATGTCTACCTGGCAGGGGACGACTGGATTACAAGCAAATATGTAAAAGGCCGCCGCCTGTTCTGAGGCGGGGCGGAAGGAGCGCAGATATGAAAGGGATTTTTCTGGACATTGACGGAACCCTCACCCCTCTGGGGAGCAGCGTTCCCCCGGACAGTGCGGCGAAAGCCATTTCCGCCGCCCGGGCCCGGGGTCACAAGGTGTTTTTGTGTACCAGCCGGAGTATGCCCATGCTGGCGCCCCTCCTGCCCTATGGCTTTGACGGGGTGGTAGCCAGCGCCGGAGGTCATGTGGAAATCCACAATCAGGTGCTGTTCGACTGTCCCATGACCCGGCAGCAGCGGGACACGGCCCTTTCTGCATTTCACAGCCAGGGGGTATTCTGCATCGCAGAGGCGGCAGGAGGCACCTTTGGAGACGAAAACCTGCCGGGACAGCTTCCGGCAGATGAACCCATCCGCCGCTGGCTGGGAGAGCTGGCGGAGCCTCTGGGCATTCGCCCCATGGCAGACTACAACGGAAGCCCGGTTTACAAGGTGGTCTTTCTCTGCCGGGAGGAAGCCCAGCTGAAACCCGCCCGGGAGGCGCTGGAAGAGGACTTTTTGTTCCGCTTTCAGTGGGCACCTCCGGGAGTTCTGTGCGGAGAGCTGATTAACCGGAAGTTTGACAAGGGCCGGGGTGTTTTGCGGATGTGCCGCCACCTGGGACTGAACCGGGCGGACACCTACGGCTTCGGAGACAGCCTGAACGACCTGGAAATGCTGCAAGCCGTGGGGTTCGGGGTGGCTATGGCCTCCGGCAACGCCCAGCTGAAAGCGGCGGCGGATTACATCTCCCCGCCCCCGGAGGCAGACGGCCTGGCCAAGACCTTCGCCCACCTGGGACTGATATGACCGAAAAAAGGACTGCTGCAAGGCTTTTGCAGCAGTCCGATTTTTTACTTTCCCTTAGGTCTTTGGGGCATTTCCCAGGCCTCATGGTCTGTGTGGAGAAGCTCGTGGGACAGGTGGCCCAGAGGCTCTCCCAGGTAGTCCCGGTACAGCTTCTGCACCGAGGGGTTCTCGTGGGAGTAGCGCAGGTTATTCACCTTGTCCAGGCCGTAGAGCACCTGACCCCGGACCCCCGCCAGCTCCTGACCCTCGTGGATGGGCTGACCGCCGCCACCGGCGCAGCCCCCGGGACAGGCCATAATCTCCACAAAGTCATAGCTTACCTTTCCGGCCCGGATGGCCTCCATCAGCCTGCGGGTGTTCCCCAGGCCGCTGGCCACTGCCACCCGGATGGGATTGCCCTGAATCTCAAACACCGCTTCCTTCCAGCCCTCCATGCCCCGCACCTGGGAGAAGCTGTCTGCCGGGGGATTGGAGCCGGTGACCAGGTAGTAGGCAGACCGGAGGGCCGCCTCCATCACGCCGCCGGTGGCGCCGAAAATCACGCCGGCGCCGGTACCGGTGCCCAGGGGGGAGTCGAAGGGCTCCTCCGGCAGGCAGGTCACGTCCATGTGCTCTGCCCGGATCATCCGGTCAATCTCCCGGGTGGTAAGCACCAGATCCACATCCGGGTCGCCGCAGGCGTTGTTCATCACCGGGATGGCAGCCTCCTGCTTCTTGGCAACGCAGGGCATGATGGAAACACAGCGGATTTTGTGGGGGTCAATGCCCATGGTCTTGGCGAAGTAGCTCTTGGCCACGGCGCCAAACATCTGCTGGGGACTCTTGGCGGTGGACAGGTTTTTCACCATGTCCGGGTACTGGCTCTTCATAAACCGCACCCAGCCGGGGCAGCAGGAGGTGAACATGGGCCAGGCATAGTCCTCCTTGTGGGAAAGGCGGTGCAAAAATTCGCTGCCTTCCTCCATAATGGTAAGATCCGCAGAGAAATTGGTGTCGAAAATATAGTCAAAGCCCATCCGCCGCAGGGCTGCCACCAGCCGGTTCACAGTGGCCTGCTCCCGGGGCAGTCCCAGACTCTCGCCCCAGGCAGCCCGTACCGCCGGGGCAATCTGCACCACGGTGACGATGCCCGGGTCATTGAGGTAGTCAAAGGCGGGAAGGGTGTCGTTCCGGGCCTGGAGAGCGCCTACCGGGCAGTGGGTGATGCACTGTCCGCACAGGGCGCAGTCCGCTTCCCCGATGGTACGCCCATGGGACACATCCACGGTGGTCCGGGAGCCGGTATTGGACACGTCCCAGATGTTCAGGCTCTGAACCTTGTCGCAGACCTGGACGCAGCGCATGCACTTGATGCACTTGCTGGCATCCCGGATCAGGGGGAAGTGCATATCCCATCTGGTCTTGGGCACATCCTTGTGGAAAGCCAGGTGGCTGAGGCCCAAATGATTTGCCAGCTTTTGCAGCTCGCAGTTGCCGCTGCGGATGCAGTAGGGGCAGTCGCAGTTGTGCTGGGTCAGCAGCAGCTCCACATTCACCCGGCGTGCTTCCCGCACCCGGGGGGAGTTGGTATGTACCACCATGCCCTCCCAGACCTTGTTGTTGCAGGAGGCCACCAGCTTCTGGATGCCCTCGATTTCCACCACGCACACCCGGCAGGCGGCAATCTGGTTCAAATCCTTCAGGTAGCACAGACTGGGCACGGCGATGCCCACGCTCCGGGCAGCCTCCAGAATGGTGGTGTCCTTGGGCACCTCCACAGCCACTCCGTCGATGGTGAGATGAATCATTTCCTTTACCATTTTGTCTGTCTCCCTCCCTTAAACACGCCGTAGCCAAAGTGGTCGCACCGCAGGCACCGCTTGGACTCCTGATTGGCCACCTCGTCGGTGAAGCCGCACTCGATACACTGGAAGTTCCCCTTCCGCTCCTGGGCCTTCTCCATGGGCAGTTCGCTTCGTCCGCAGCTGGGGCGCTTCCCCAGGTAGGGGGCAGGAATCTCGATGTCCACGGTGATTTCGTGCTGGTAGCCCAGGTACTCGTCAATGTTGGCAGCTGCCACCTTACCGGCGGCAATGGCCTTGATAACCGTAGCCGGGCCGGTGACGCAGTCGCCGCCGGCAAAAATTCCGGCGTTGTTCTCAATGTCGCCGCTGGACAATGCGGCAATGGTGCCCCGGTGGATGGGCACACCGTACTCTTCAAAGGCCTTGAGCTCAATGCTCTGGCCGATGGCAATGATAATCACATCTGCCTCCACCCGCACTTGCTCTTCCTTGGCGGTCTCGGGGGTGGGACGGCCTGCCCGGTCAATGCCCCCCACCCGCTGGGGCTGCACCCACAGGGCGGTGACATTCTCGTTTTCGTCGGCCTCGATGGACATGGGGGCCATCATGGTCAGAAGCTCCACACCCTCGGCAAGAGCGCCTTCCACCTCCTCCGGCAGGGCGGTCATATCCTGCTGGCGGCGGCGGTACACCACGTTCACTACCTCCGCACCCAGGCGGACGGCGCTGCGGCAGCAGTCCATAGCCACGTTGCCGCCGCCGATGACGGCGACCTTCTTGCCGGTGAAATCCGGAGGCGTGTTGTCACCCATGGCCCGGAGCATCTCCACGGCGGAGATCACGCCCCGGGAGTCCTCACCGGGGATACCCACCTTCTTATCCGTGTGGGCACCGATGGAGATATACACCGCATCATAGTCCCGGTTCAGCTGGGCAAGGGAAATGTCCTTGCCAATGGTGGTGTTCATCACCACCTCCACCCCGGTGGCCAGGATGGCGTCAATGTCCTTTTGCAGCTCCTGCCGGGGGAGGCGGTAGCTGGGAATGCCGTAGCGGAGCATGCCCCCCAGCTGCTTCCGGGCCTCATACACCGTTACCTTGTGACCCATAAGGGACAGGTAGAAGGCAGCAGACAGGCCGCTGGGGCCGCCGCCGATGACGGCAACCTTCTTGCCGGTGGGTTCGCCGCATTGGGGAGGGGGTACGATTCCGGCGTGGTCCACGGCGTACCGCTTCAGACCCCGGATATTCACCGCACCTTCCATCATATTCCGGCGGCACCGGGACTCACAGGGATGCTCACATACCAGACCGCAGACCCCGGGGAAGGGATTGTCCTTCCGGATGAGCCGCACAGCGTCGGCATACCGGCCGGAGCCCACCAGGGCGATGTAACCGGGGATATCCACCCCCGCAGGACATTGGGCGACACAGGGCACCGGCTGGTCCAGATTGCACAGGCAGCGGCCGGTTTTCACATGGGAAACATAGTCGTCCCGGAAGCCTTTGATGCCCTTGAGCACCATGTTGGCAGCCTCGTAGCCAATGGCGCAGTCGGCGCTGTCGCTGATGACCTGGGCGGTGCGCTCAATCATGGTCAAAGTCTCCATGGTAGCCCGGCCTTCCAGCACATCCTCAATGAGAAGTTCCAGCTGCCGCAGACCAATCCGGCAGGGTACGCACTTGCCGCAGGTCTGGGCATGGCACATTTTCAGGAAAGCCGCCGCCAGATCCACGGGGCACAGGCCGGGAGGACTGGCAACAATCCGATGTTCCAGGTCCCGGTACAAAGATTCCACCACAGCCTGGGAACCGCTGGTGGAATAAAACTCCAATCGACTCATACATTTCCTCCTTCATTTTCTTCTGACAGCCCCCAAGGGGACAGGCAAATCTATATATTATTATAGATATTTTTATATCGAATCGCAATTAGGAGATTTTTACATTTTTTGCCCCCATTGCCCAAATCCGGTCCGCTCCCTTTGTGTATTCCAACAAAAAAAGCAGGAGAGTTTTTCTCTCCTGCTTTTTTATGATGTTAAGCGGAAATCTCCGTTCCGTCGGGGTGGAAGAGGGGGAGCTTTTCCAGGTAGATGAGGTCCTCCCGGTCCTGGGCGTCGCCCTCGGCAAGGATTGCCATTCTGCCGGCGATGATGCCGCCAGCCTTGTCCACCAGCTGCTCCAGCGCCTGAAGGCTCTCACCGGTGGAAATCACATCGTCCACAATGAGAATCCGCTTGCCCTTCATCAGGTCAGCATCGGCGGTATCTAAGTACAGAGTCTGCTCCTTTTCCGTGGTGATGGACTTGACGGAGGACTGGAACACCCCGGTCATATACAGCTTGGGGGCTTTTCGGGCCAGGAAATACTTGGCGTCCCCGGCCTGCCGTGCCATCTCGTGAGCCAGAGGAATGCCCTTGGCCTCGGCGGTGATGAGGTAGTCGTAGGGAGGAGCCTTTTTCAACAGTTCCCGGGCACAGGCCACCGTCAGCTCCTGGTCTCCGAAGATAACAAACCCGGCGATGGAGAGTGTTTCACTTACAGGACAAATGGGCAGGTCCCGCTCCAGCCCTGCCACACGGATGTGATATGTCATATGCTTTCCGCTTCCTTTCGGCACCAGAGTACCTGATTTTATAGTTTTATTATACTGAATCCGGGACAAAAGTCAATAGTTGGGGCGGCTTTGGCAAAACGGCAAAAATCCCCCCATGGGGGTTGGGCTTTTCCTGCCGATTTGTGGGGAAATCCACAATTGACTTTCTGGCCTTTGGAGGGTAGAATAAGGCTGATACACTATGTGCCCATGCGGGTGCGTATGGGTACAGAAATTTGTATTTAGGAGGAAATCACATTGAAGGATTGGGCATCTTTAACGACTGTTGAGGAGATGGAAGCTGCCACCAATGCACTGCTGGAAAACGGCAAAAAGGTGGGCGCTGACTCCTGGCAGCAGCGAGTCAAGAACCAGACCCCCCATTGCGGCTTCGGCGAAGCCGGCACCTGCTGCCGGATTTGCTCCATGGGCCCCTGCCGCATTACCCCCAAGAGCCCCAGAGGCATCTGCGGCTGTGATGTCCACGGCATCGTAGCCCGGAACTACCTGCGCTTCACCGCCGGCGGCTCCGCAACCCACTCTGACCACGGCAGAGAGATCTGCCACACCCTGCACCAGGCCAAGGAAGGCGGCAACTACCAGGTCAAGGACCCGGAGAAGCTGATCCGCATCGCCAAGGAGTGGGGCGTGGAGACCGAGGGCAAGGACATTTACGACCTGGCTCACGAGATTGCCGAGCTGGCTCTGCTGGAGTACGGCAAGCCCTTCGGCACCCAGCGCTTCCTGGAGCGGGCTCCCGAGCACACCCAGAAGCTGTGGCATGACGCCGGCATCGAGCCCCGGGCCATCGACCGGGAAGTGTCCACCGCCATGCACATGACCCATATGGGCTGCTCCTCTTTGTCCGAGGCTCTGATTCGTCAGGCTCTGCGCTGCGGCCTGTCCGATGGCTGGGGCGGCTCCATGATGGGCACCGAGTTCTCCGATGTGCTCTTCGGCACTCCCAAGCCCATTGACACCACCGCCAACATCGGCGTTATGGAGAAGGACAATGTAAACATCGTTGTTCACGGCCATGACCCCTCCCTGTCTGAGATGGTGGTACATTACGCCAACGATCCGGAGATGATTGCCTACGCCAAGAGCATGGGCGCCAAGGGCATCACCGTTTCCGGCGTGTGCTGCACCTCCAATGAGGTAGCTATGCGTCACGGCATCCCCATGGCCGGTAACTTCCTGAACCAGGAGAACGTGGTCCTGACCGGTGCCTGCGAAGCCATCGTTGTGGACGTGCAGTGCATCTTCCCCGCCCTGGGACCCCTGTCCAAGTGCTTCCATACCAAGTTCATCACCACCTCTCCCATTGCCCGTATGCCGGACTCCGAGTTCATTCAGTTCAACGCTGAGACCGCCGGAGAGAACGCCAAGGCAATCGTGAAGATGGCCATTGAGAACTTCAAGAACCGGAACCCCGAGCTGGTGAACATCCCCAACCAGAAGCAGAACGCCCGGGTGGGCTACTCTGTGGAGGCCATTGTGAAGGTTCTGGACGGCGTTGCCAACTCCCAGGTGGACGAGTTCGGCACCACCAAGCCCCTGCTGGAGTGCATCACCTCCGGTGTTCTCCGGGGCGCTGTGGCTATGGTCGGCTGCAACAACCCCAAGGTTCGTCCCGACTCCGCCCACATCGGCCTGATGAAGAAGATGCTGGAAAACGACATCATCCTGATTGTCTCCGGCTGCTCCGCCCAGGCTGCTGCCAAGGCAGGCCTCATGGATCCTGTGAAGGCCAAGGAGTACTGCGGCGACGGTCTGAAGCGTGTTTGCGAGCTGGCTAACATTCCTCCTGTGCTGCACATGGGCTCCTGCGTGGATATCTCCCGTATGCTGATTCTGGCAGCCCAGCTGTCCAAGGATTCCGGCATTCCCATCTCCAAGCTGCCTGTGGTAGGCTGCGCTCCCGAGTGGATGTCCGAGAAGGCCGTTTCCATCGGTAACTACGTGGTTGCCACCGGCCTGGAAACCTTCCTGGGTGTGGAGCCCTTCTCCAAGGGCTCTTCCGAAGTCACCGAGCTGCTCCAGGGCGAGAACGGCATCAACAAGTGGGTGGAAGCCAAGTTCGTGGTGGATACCAACATCGAGAGCCTGGGCGACAAGATGATTCAGTGCATCGAGGACAAGCGTGCCGCTCTGGGCATCTAAGCGAGGTCTTTTTCCATGAAAGTAGCCATTACCGGTAAGGGCGGTGTGGGCAAAACCACACTGTCCTCTACCCTGGCAAGACTCTATGCCGACGAGGGCCGCACCGTCCTGGCTGCGGATGTGGACCCGGACGCCAATCTGGGACTGGCCCTGGGCCTTTCCCAGGAGGAAGTGGACGCCATCGTCCCCATCTCCAAAATGCGCACCCTGGTGGAGGAGCGCACCGGTGCCAACGCCGCCAACAAGTTCTTCAAGCTCAATCCCTATGTGGACGACATCCCCGAGACCTTCTCCAAGGACATCAACGGGGTGAAGCTACTGGTGATGGGCACGGTGGACGTGGGCGGCAGCGGCTGTGTCTGTCCCGAGCACGTGATGCTCAAGGCCATCCTCTCCAACCTCACCTATCGGAAAAACGATGTGGTGATTATGGACATGGAGGCAGGTCTTGAGCACCTGGGAAGAGGCACCGCCGCCAACATGGACCAGTTTATCGTGGTCATTGAGCCCGGTGCCCGTTCCGTCCAGACCTACCACAACGTCAAGCGCCTGGCCTCCGACTTAGGGGTGAAGCAGGTGCGGGTGGTGGCCAACAAGGTTCGGGACCAGCAGGACGAGGACTTTGTCCGCAGCGCCATCCCGGCGGAGGATTTTCTGGGCGTGATTCACTACAATCCCCAGATTATCGATGCGGACCGGCAGGGGAAATCCCCCTACGATTTCAGCCCCACGGCCATAGAGGAAATTCGGAAAATCAAAGCAATATTAGATCGTGATGAACGATAGGAGGAAAAACCGTGACACTTTTCGATAGAGTTTTTGGCGGTAACGATGCCGTTTACGGCCTCACCGTAGCCGCCGTGGATAACGCAATCGCCCAGTACGGCGAGGGCCAGGCTGTCGCCTTCCCGGAGACTGCTTATGCTCTGCCCTGCTACTATGCTGTTACCGGCGTGAAGGTCACCACCCTGGCAGAGATGAAGGCTGCCCTGGATGTGATTAAGTCCCTCATGACCCGGGAGAACCGGCTCCATGACGCTTTCATGTCCGGCGTGGCTACCGCTCTGTGCGCCGAGTTCATCGAGGCTCTGAAGTACATCAATGGAGCCACTCCCTACGAGGCTCCCTGCTACGGCCACATCTCCGACGCCTTCGTCCGGAACCTGGGTGTGCCCCTGGTTACCGGCGACATCCCCGGCGTTGCTGTCATCCTGGGCTCCGCTCCCAGCGCTGACGAGGCCGTGGAGCTGGTGAAGAGCTACCAGGCTCAGGGTATCCTGGTGACCCTGGTGGGCGGCGTCATTGATCAGCTGGCTGAGAAGAACTACAAGACCGGCGACAATGTCCGTGTGGTGCCCCTGGGCAAGGATGTGACTTCCGTCATCCATGTGGTGTCCGTGGCTCTCCGGGCTGCCCTGATTTTCGGCAACATCGTCCCCGGCGATGCTGCTAACCTGATGAAGTACACCATGGAGCGTGTGCCCGCCTTCGTCAACGCCTTCAAGCCTCTGGACGATGTGATCGTGGCCTGCGGCGCCGGTGCCATCGCTCTGGGCTTCCCCGTTATCTCCAACGAGACCGAGAATATGTTCAAGGTGCCCAAGAGCCTGATTCAGCAGCTGGATGTTTCCAAGTGGAACGCCACCTCTCTGGAAGCCCGGGACATCAAGATCAAGATTACCAAGATTGACATTCCCGTGTCCTTCGCCTCCGCCTTCGAGGGTGAGATCATCCGCCGGGGCGATATGCAGGTGGAAGTGGACGGCTCCCGTGTGGACTGCTTCGAGCTGGTGCAGACCAGAGAGCCTGCCGAGGTGGAAGACCACAAGATTACCGTTGTGGGTCCGGAAATCGACGAGATTCCCGTGGGTTCCAAGATTTCCCTGTCCTACACCGTAGAGGTGGCAGGCAAGAATATGCAGCCCGACTTCGAGTCCGTTATGGAGCGTAAGTTCCACTCCTGGCTCAACTGCATCGAGGGTGTGATGCACACCGGTCAGCGTGACATGATCCGTATCCGTATCAACAAGGCTGACTTCGAGGCAGGCTTCAAGTTCCGTCACCTGGGCGAGGTGCTGTACGCCAAGCTGAAGAACGAGTTCGAGGCTGTGGTGGACAAGTGTGCCGTCACCATCGTGGTGGACGCCGAGAAGAACAAGGAGCTGCGGGCAAAGGCCAACGAGGTGTTCTCCAAGCGTGACGACCGCCTGAAGTCCATGACCGACGAGTCCGTGGACAAGTACTACACCTGCATCCTGTGCCAGGCCTTCTCCCCCAGCCACGTATGTATCGTTACCCCCGAGCGTCTGGGTCTGTGCGGTGCCGTGTCCTGGCTGGATGCCAAGGCCACCAATGAGCTGGATCCCACCGGTCCCTGCCAGATTGTGCCCAAGGATCGCTGCATCGACGAGAACCTGGGCCGCTTCGAGGATGTGGATGAGGCTGTGCAGAAGTACTCCCACGGCGCTCTGGAGCACGTGACCCTGTACTCCCTGTTCCAGGATCCCATGACCTCCTGCGGCTGCTTCGAGTGTATCTGCGGCGTGGAGCCCTGCTCCATGGGCGTTGTCATCACCTGCCGTGAGCACGCCGGCGTGACCCCCCTGGGCATGAGCTTCTCCGAGATGGCTTCCATGACCGGCGGCGGCGTTCAGACCCCCGGCTTCATGGGCCACGGCAAGCAGTTCATCTCCTCCAAGAAGTTCATCAAGGCGGAAGGCGGCCCCGGCCGTATCGTCTGGATGCCCAAGGAGCTGAAAGACCAGGTGCGGGAGCGTCTGGATGCTACCGCCAAGGAGCTGTACGGCGTGGACAACTTCACCGACATGATTGCCGATGAGACCGTCTGCACCGACGATCCCGAGCAGCTGATGGAATTCCTGGGCAGCGTGGGCCATCCCGTGCTGAGCATGGAACCCTTCGATATGTAATCCCCTTCCGTGGGCGTGGCCAAAGCCACGCCCACATTTTTCTTCCCTGCCCCGCCCCGGTATCGTTGCCGGGTAAAATAGAAGCACAAGCCAAAGCCCCCCTTGCCAAAGGGGGGTGGTTTTGCCTCTGGCAAAACCGGGGGGATTCCGCAAGGTGGCAGGTGTCCACATTGGTTTGTACTTTAGGAAAGTGCCTTCTGTGCGATCCCTCAGTCACGCCTCCGGCGTGCCAGCTCCCTTTGGCAAGGGAGCCTGCGGGCAGTGCCCGCTGACTATTTCGCGCCAAGCTTGTCTGTAATCGTCACTTCCCTGACCCGCCCGGTATCGGCGACCTGCCGCCGAACCTATTACATATTCCCTCTTCCCTATTCCCTAAAAATCCGGTATCGTCACCAGGTAGAAGTGGATGCCCAGACCAAAAGCCCCCCTTACCTACGAAAAGGCCCCGGTGTATGCACCGGGGCCTTTTCGTCTGTTTATGGGATGGTATAGGTGGAAACAATTTCCACCGGGTTTTTGGTGATGGGATGGGAAAAACGGAGGATTTTGGCGCACAGGAGCTGGGTTGCAGCTCCCATTTCCCGGGAAAAGACCTGGCTTTCCATGCTTCCGTACTGCGGGTCGCCCACAATGGGAAAGCCCATGTAGGCGCAGTGGACCCGAAGCTGGTGGGTTCTGCCGGTGACCGGGGTAAGGGCCAGCACCGCTGTTTTTTCCTGCCGGGACAACACCCTGTACCGGGTCAGGGAGGGCTTGCCCTCCGGGGCTACCTGCCGCAGAAGGCTGGGAAGGGGCCGCCGGGCGATGGGGGCGTCAATCACCCCTTCTTCCCGGGGCGGCGCTCCGTACACCAGAGCTTCATAGGTCTTTTCCAGGGGATTCTGGGAAAGCAATGCGTGAATGTGGGAATTTTTCCCCAGGAGCACCACCCCGAAGGTGTCCCGGTCCAGCCGTGTCACCGGGTGAAAGGCCGCTGCCTGCCCGGTTTTTTGGTAATACCCCGCCACAAAGTTTGCCAGGGTGTCCGTAAACTGGCTCCGGGAGGGGTGAATCAGCATCCCCGCCGGCTTATCCACCGCCAGAATGTGCTCGTCCTCATAAAGGATGGTAAGGCTCCCCTCCTGAGCAGGGTACTGAGGCTCCGGCTCCTCCAATGGCACGGTAATCACATCCCCCGGGGCCACAGGGTAGTCCGTATGTTGGGGAACGCCGTTGACATAAAGCTTATCCTGCCATTTCAGCCGGTTCATCAGCCCGGCGGACATCTCCATCTCCTCCCGGAGAAAGGAGGACAGCCGTCCGGAGCGCTGGGCAATGTAGGTCAGCTGCATTTTTTCCTGCCTCCGTTTTTCAGGCGGATGGCCCCATGGGGGCAAGCACTGCGGCACTTCCCACAGCGGATACACTCGGGGCTGTTGGGGGTTTTCTCCACCGGGATGTCCATGGGGCAGGCCTTCTGACAGGCTCCGCAGTGGGTACAGGCGGTTTCATCCACCTGATACCGGTACAGGGCAATGGGATTAAACAGCCCATACACCGCCCCCAGAGGGCACACATACCGGCAGAAAGGCCGGTACACCACCACAGACAGCAGAAGCAGCACCACCAGGATTCCCACCTTCCAGGCAAAGAGCCAGGACAGGGCAGAGCGGAGCATGGGGTTGGCGGCAATCAGGGGAATGCCCCCCAGCAAAGTGCCGGAGGGACAGATGTACTTACAGAACCAGGGCTGTCCCTGCCCCACCACGTCCAGAACGGTGAGGGGCAGCACAATCACAAACCCCACCAGAATGCCGTATTTCAGCCATTTTAAGTACCGGTCCCCGGGGAGCTTTTTCAGCTTTTTGGGGAAGGGAATCTTGTGGAGCAAATCCTGCACCAGGCCGAAAGGACACAGCCAGCCGCAGACAAACCGCCCCAAAAAGGCCCCAAACAGGATAAGAAACCCCACCACATAGTAGGAAAAATTCAGGTTCCGGCTGGTGACCACCGCCTGAAACGCCCCCACCGGGCAGGACCCCAGGGCACCGGGGCAGGAATAGCAGTTCAGCCCCGGCAGGCACACCTTCTTCATGGGGCCTTTGTAGATGTTGCCCTTGGCAAAGCCGATCATGTAGCCGTTGGTCACGGCGGTAAATCCCACCTGCACAATCGTCCGCAGGTGTTTTCTTATTTTTTTAACCAAGTCCGATACACTCCATGCAGATATTGACCGCCTTCCGGAACACCTGTTCCGTCTCCTCCCGCCAGACGCCCACCACCAGAAACAGGGCGGCGATCGCCAGCAATGTCAGGGCCGGGGCGTTTTTTTTCAGGAAGTTCATGCCACTTCCTCCAGCATCTGGTCGATAATGGCAGCCCAGGCGTCCTTGTCCTTGGCGCCCACATAGGCGGTGCCCACCTGCTTGCCGGTCTCGTCCACAAAGAAGGTGGTAGGCACAGAGGTAATCTGATACAGAAGGCCCATCATATCCCCACCGGGAATGATGTGCAGGTAGTTTGCCCCGGTGGCGTCCACAATCTCCTGGGCCAGCTCCACCTGGCTGGCAGATACGGAGCCGTCAGAGGCATTGGCATCGGACAAAAGCCCCACAATCTGCACGCCCTTGTCGGCATATTCCTGGGCCAGCGCCCCCAAATCCGGCATTTCATTGATACAGGGGCCGCAGAAGGTTGCCCACACGTTCACCATGGTGAGCTTCTTGCCCTTGAGAATCTCCTGGTTCACAGCATTGCCCTGCAAATCCTGGGCAGTAAAGGCAGAGAGAATTCCCGGCTGGGCCGTTTCGGCGGGCTGGGTGGTTTCCGTCTGGGAGGCTTCCGTCTGGGTCGTCTCCGGCTGGGTGGTCTCCGGTTGGGTGGCTTCCGTAGTCTCCTGTCCGGCGCAGGCGGTGAGGCACAGGGCCAGCACCACCGTCAAAAGCAGTTTCTTCATGGTAGGCCATCTCCTTTATGTTGGATTTTTCTGCCATTATACCAAAGGGGAGACCCCTTGGCAACAGGGTTTTTTCTGGGAAGTTTCCCCGAAAAGCACTGGGTTTATTCTGATTCTGTGCCTACTGCCAAAACGGATGAAGCGGTATTTTGTGACGGTTGGCGGATGTGCCTGGTTTCTTCTTTCCTGCATTACAAAAAGGATAATGAAAAACCCCCATAACCGTGATACAATAAGGCGTGTACCATATTCCAATGCGGATGCAGGGAGGTAACCATGCTGTTTCATACGTTTGCTTCACAGGATGAACGAAGAAAATTCGGTGGGTCCGCCTTTATGGAGTTGCAGAAATGCAGACAGAAGCCCGGTACCAAATTGGAGAAAATCCTGTCCATCGAGACGATTACCCATTGGAAAAACGATTCTCTTTATGTATACATAGACGATATGGAAGGGTTTTATGCTCTATACGGAAAGATATTCCGTGACGGCTGCTACCAAAACGGCGAAAGAGGAGTGGTTGATTGTTACGGCGTGAATTACTACACACCGGAACAAACCGCACGCATTGCCAAGGCGTTAGCAGAGGAAAAGCCCGCAGATTTCCAAGTATTACTGGATTGGTTGAAAACCGCAGAAAATGATAACGGAATTTATCTTTTGGGCCTATGATGCTTCCTATTCTAAAAGGGTTTGGGAGACTTTTCTTCAAGCCAAGATTTCCTAACATCCGCATAAATAAAATACCGGAGGGGAAATTTCCCCTCCGGTGGCATTTATCCAAAGTAACCCGCTTCCATGAGAAGCTCCAAAGCGTGATTGGCCTGGGTGTCGTCAAAGAGGGCGGTAAAGCGTCTGCTCACCGCCAGAGCCTCCAAAGACAGGTCCAGCCGCCCCAGCTTTTCCAGCTGGTGAAAGCCGTCGCTGGGCCGGTGACCGGAGAGAATCCGCCGGGCCTGGGCCAGGGCATCGGCCTCTATAGGGCGAATCCGCACCCCCAGGGCTTCCGCCTCCCGGCGGCAGCGCTCCCAGGCTTTTCGGAATTTTTCTTCCATCTTACTTCTCCAGAATCAGGGGCTCCCGGGTGTCCAGCGTCGTTTTTATCAGCCGGGCCGCTTCGTCAGCCGTCACCGTCACCTGCTCGCCGGTAGTCATGTTCTTCACGGAGCACTTGCCCTGGGCGATTTCGTCCTCACCCAGCAGCACCACGAAGGGAACCCCCAGCTTGTCGGCGTAGGTCATCTTCTGCTTGAACTTCTTCTGCTCTCCGTAAAGCTGCACCCGCAGCCCCTCCTCCCGGAGGCTCTGAGCCAAAGCAATGGCAGGCGCCGGGTCAGCGGTCATGGGCAGCACCAAAGCGTCTGCCGGAGCGGTGGGCAGTTTGTCGTTCAGCAGGCCCTGCTCATCCAGCACATAGAAAAGCCGGGTCAGGCCGATGGAGATACCCACACCGGGCAGAGCCTTATCGATGTAGTAGCCTGCCAGGTTGTCGTACCGTCCGCCGGAGCAGACAGAGCCAATCTCCGGGTGGTCCAGGAGGGTGGTTTCGTACACCGTGCCGGTGTAGTAGTCCAGGCCCCGGGCGATGGTCAGGTCTACCCCAAAGTTCTCCTGGGGCACCCCAAAGGCAGCCAGGTTCCGGGTGACGGCCTCCAGCTCTGTAAGGCCCTGGTCGAACATCTCGTTTCTGCCCCGATAGCCGGAAAGGGCAGAAAGCACCTGCTCATTGGTGCCGGAAATGGCCATAAAGTCCAGAATCTGCTCCGTCTCCTCCTGGGTCAGGCCGCAGTCCTCCCGGAGGATTTCCCCGACCTTTTCTTTGCCGATTTTATCCAGCTTGTCCACGGTGCGCATAATGTCGCCGCTCTTTTCGGAAAGGCCCAGCATATCGTAAAAGCCGTTGAGGATTTTCCGGTTGTTCACCCGAATCTGGAACCGGGTCAGGCCAAAGCCCCGGAACACCTGGTAGATGATGGCGGGAATTTCCGCCTCATTGAGAATGTCCAGCTTGCCGTCTCCGATGATGTCGATGTCCGCCTGGTAAAACTCCCGGAACCGACCCCGCTGCGCCCGTTCCCCCCGGTATACCTTGCTGATCTGGTACCGGCGGAAGGGGAAGGCCAGGTCGTTGTAGTGGAGAGCCACATACTTTGCCAGGGGCACGGTCAAGTCGAACCGGAGGGCCAGGTCGCTGTCCCCCTTCTGGAAGCGGTAAATCTGCTTTTCCGTCTCGCCGCCGCCCTTGGCCAAAAGAATCTGGGCATCCTCAATGGCGGGGGTGTCCAGGGGGGCGAAGCCGTAGCGGCTGTAAGTGTCTTTGAGAACACCCATAATCCGCTCCATCTGAATCTGCTTGTCGGGAAGCAGCTCCATGAAGCCGGAGAGGGTGCGGGGTTTGATTCTTTCCATATCTATCCTTTTCCTTTACTCAAGTATGGCTGCCCCGGTAAGGGCAGCCACAGGTTTTTTTCAGCGTCTTTTGGCGTGGACCATTTCCCGCCAGTCCAGGTTGCCCCGCTGCAGGCCCATGATGGCAATTTCCGCCGTACCCAGGTTGGTGGCGATGGGGACATTGTTCCGGTCGCAGTGCCGGATGGTCTCAATCATCTGGCTGTCCTCCCAGGGGTCGTTGGTATTGGGATCGGTGAACAGCAGCACCAGGTCGATTTCGTTGTAGGCAATCCGGGCATTGATCTGCTGGTGACCGCCCTGCTTATGGGAAAGCAGCAAAGTGATGGGCAGTCCCGTATTGTCCGCAATCAGCCGCCCGGTGGTGGCGGTGGCATAGAGGTTGTGCTTCATGAGGATGCTCTTATAAGCGGTGCAGAACTGCACCATCAGCTCTTTTTTCTTGTCGTGGGCCAAAAATGCAATGTTCATGGCATTTACTCCTTATCGTCTATTCTATATGACCCTTCTGCACGGGGAACCTTCTAAAAACCCCGGCGGGGGATGGGCTGGGGAATGCCCTGTAAACGGCGGGCAATCCGGCGGCAGGCCGCTGCTGCTCCCTTTCGGGAGGCTCCAATCAGGGGCCGTCCCTGGGCAGCTGCCAAGGTGACCTGGGGGTCCTCCGGCACAACGCCGATGAGGGGCAGTCCGGCGGTATCCATAATGTCGTCCACCGTCAGGTGCAATCGGCTGCCGATTTTCCTTGTGATGCGGTTGACAATCAGCCGGACGCTGGTTTTTCCCATGGTTTCCAGCACCTGACCGGCCCGGGCAGCATCCCGGACAGCGGCAGGGTCCGGCCCGGTGACCAGCAGAATCCGGTCGGCAAACCGGGCTGCCAGAGAGAAGCCGGCTTCGATTCCGGCAGGGGCATCCAGAAACACGTAGTCAAAGGACTGACGGGCCTGGTGCAGAAGCTTTTGGAAGCTTCCTCCATCCACATCCGCTGCGGTGCAGCTCACCGGCGCCGTGAGAAAGCGCAGGGTCCCAAAAACCGGGTGGGGCAGAGCCTCCTCCAGGGTATAGCCTCCGGTGCACACATCCTGAAAGGACAACGCCTCATAGGCAGACAGTCCCAGGGCAATGTCCAGGTTCCGCAGGCCCACATCGCAGTCAATGCACAGCACCTTTTTGCCATCCTCTGCCAGGGCACAGGCCAGGGCGGCGCACACGGAAGTTTTGCCCGTACCGCCCTTGCCGGACAAAACCGCAAGCAATTCTCCCAAATACACGCCCCTCCTGCCATTTTTCTTTTATTATAATGGAATATCCCACAAAAAGCAATAGCAAATCAAAGTGTTTTGGAATATTTTTCATCAAAATCCACAAAAGCCCAGATGAAAAATAAAAATGAAAAATTTGTAAATTCCTGCTTTACTTTTTGGGGCGTTTCGTGTATCATTATGGGGAACAGAGTAGGAAACCCTGCGTAAAGTGCTGCCAAAATGGGGAGTTGTCTGGCAGACGAAGGACTGTGTCTGCGATAGGGATTCCGCACCCGCTGCGCCATATAGGGGAACCCTCCTTTATGAAGCAACGATACTCGGTGGGGCGAAAGGTCCACGATTCCTTGCTGCCTGCCGGAGATCCTGTCATCACTCCCTGTGCGCTTTGCGCCCAGGGTTTTTTCTTTGACAGCGGCAGTTATCATGCCTTTGCCCAATAATAAAGGAGGATATTTTATGCCAAGACTACAAAAAAACCCCACACTCTACCCCCACCCCTTCTCCAAGGCCTACTGGCGTGACGCCGCCATGGAGCTGAAGGATGTGCGAATCCTGGTCTTCACCGCCCTGATGATTGCCCTCCGGGTGGCCATGAAGAATGTCTACATCCCTGTGTTCCCCCCCAATGTCCGCATCAACACTGCATTTTTCATCAATGCCCTCAGCGCCATGGTCTTTGGACCGGTGGTCGCCATTCTCTCTGCCATCATCACCGACACCTTAGGCTGCATTTTGGCCCCCAACGGTGCCTATTTCTTCCCTTTCATTCTGACGGAAATCGGCGGCGGTCTGATTTTTGCATTGCTTCTGTACCGGGTCAAGCTCACTCCCACCCGGGTGATTCTCAGCCGCTTCTGCATTGACCTGTTTATCAACATCCTGCTCAATGCACCTCTGATGCTGCTGTACTACAAGATGGTCCTGGGCAAGTCTTATATGATGTTCCAGATTCCCCACATCCTGAAGAACTTGTTCATGTTCCCCATCGAATCTGTCCTGCTGACCCTCTTCCTCTCCCTCCTGGCTCCCATCCTGTACCGGAATGGAATGCTCTACGACAAGGGCGAGGGGTTGAAAATCCGGGGCAAGCAGATTGTGCTGATGGTGTGCCTGTTCGTGGTGGGTGCTGCCAGCGTTATTGGCTACCTGTACTACTATTACAGCAACAACTCCATCTCCAAGGACTTCACCCCCCAGGAGCGCTACACCGTCAACTGCACCATGACCGACCATGTGGACGACCGCACGGAGCTGTGGCAGGATGAGAACACCGTGTGCATCGTGGAAAGCGCTCACAAGAAGTTCTTTGCCGGTGAAACCACCTACAATGTGCTGGTTTACACCCTGGACAAGGAGGCTCTGGACGCCAAGATTGCCGAAGCCAGGGCAGAAGATCCCAACTCCACTTACGGTCTTGCGGAGATTCACGGCTACTCCAAGACCCCCGCTTCCAAGGACGATGTGCTGACCCTGGTGGGAAAAGCCACCATCGTATGCAAGGACAAGACCGGTGAGGTTCTGTCCTTCCAGGTTTCCGAAGTGGAACCTGCCAAATAAACCCACTTTCCGGGGCTGCCTGGCAGCCCCGGAATTTATTTGACTTTTTTGGGGGATATGGCTATAATGGAAGGGAACTCCCTGGGAGTAAATTACGAAAAAAGGAGAGATCCCTATGCATATAGATCACGAGCACGTGGCCGGCGGTCCGGAGCACGAGCATCCTCATGTCCACGAGCACACCCATGAGCATACCCACGACGGTGTGCCCCACACCCATCCCCATACCCACGAGCACACCCATCCCCATGAGCACCCTCATGAGCATGACCATGTCCATCCCCACGAGCATCCCCATGACCACGACCACGGCTGTGCCGGGTCCTGCGAGGGCTGTGCCTCCCAGTGCGCCCACACCCCCATGGAGGAGCTGACCGCCCTGATGAAGTACATGGCCAGTCACAATGCCGCCCATGCCCGGGAGCTGGCAGAGCTGGCAAACCAGCTGGAGAAAATCGGCAATCATATGGCTTACGAGCAGGTGATGGCTGCGGTTTCCGACTTTGAGAAGGGCAACCTGCGGCTCACCGCCGTGCTGTCCAGCCTGGAAGAGAAGTAAGGAGTAACCCCTATGTGTCTTTCCACTGTTTACAAAAATCGGATGGCGCCGGAGACCGTCGCCATGAAGAACGTGATGAAAATTGACTGTCAGGACGGTGTGGTCATTCTCACCGACCTGATGGACCGGACGGTAGCCATTGAAGGCCAGCTGGAATCTGCCAATCTGGTGGAAGGCTACGTCATTGTCAAAGAAGCGGTGTAATCCATCTTGCAAAGCCCCCTGGTCGTTACCAGGGGGCTTTCTGTGTTATCCCGGAAAGAGAAAACCCCGGCAGAAGAGCTATCATGGGATAGCTTTCTGCCGGGATTTACGTTATGCCGTTATTGGGGCTCCTGGGGAATCCACAGGGCATACAGGGTCAGGCTTTCTGACACCGTGTCCGTTTCCAGATTCCAGGGATTGATACACCCCGCATCCCGGAACCAGCCGCCGAAGGTGTAGCCCTCCCGGGTGGGGGGTTCCACATCCGTCAGCAAATCGCCGTACTGACACTCCACGGCAGCCACATCCGTGCCTCCCAGAGAATTGAAGGTCACGGTGTAGCCCGGATTCAGGAGATTGATGGCTACGGTAATGATAATCACCGCAATACATGACACGATAATGATGTCCAGCGCCTTTACCGAGATTTTCACATGGCGGTAAAGTCCCCGGAACTTGGGAACATTCTCCTCCTGGGGAGAAGGCTCCTGCTGAGGGGTAAGGTCTTGCTGGTCCATTACTTCTTGACCATGTACTTCCGCATATCCAGAGCGCAGGCGCAGAGGATGATGGCGCCCTTGATGATATACAGGGAGGAGGAGCTCACGCCCAGCATGGTCAGGGCGATGAAGATAATCCGGAGGATGACCACACCCAGGATGATGCCGCTGATCTTACCGGTACCACCGACGAAGGAAACACCGCCGATAACACAGGCTGCGATGGCGTCACACTCGGCGTTCAGGCCGGTAGCTGCGGCAGCAGAACCGCTGCGGACGGCCTCCACAAAACCGGAGTAGCCGTAGAGGACACCAGCCAGGGTATGTACCAGCATGGTGGTCAGGAACACGTTAACACCGGAAACCTTGGCAGCTTCGGCGTTGGAGCCCACGGCAAACATATTCTTGCCGAAGGTGGTCTTGTTCCAGATGAACCACATAAGGGCTGTCAGCAAAATGGCGTAGAGCACATATCGGGGAATGGGGGTATTGTCCACGGAGAACATAGCACCGCCCACAGCGTCGCGGTAGGTGTCGGACAGGCCGGTGATGGGCTGACCGTTGTTGCCGCCCAGAGCGAAGAACCACAGGATGATGCCGTAGGTAATCAGCTGGGTGGACAGGGTTACGATGAAGGGGTGCAGATTGAACTTGGCAACGAAGAAGCCGTTGACCAGACCCACGAGGGCGCCGATGGCCAGAGCAATCAGCAGGGTGGCAAGAATCCAGCCCACGCTGGCTTCCGGCAGGTTGGGGAACATTTTCCGGGTGAGGTCAAAACGCTGCAGGAAGGCAGCGGACACGCCGGCAGTCAAGCCCTGGACACGGCCGGCAGACAGGTCGGTACCGGTCAGAACGATACAGCCTGCAATACCCAGAGCCATGGGCAGGTAGGCAGCCACCTGGGTAATGAGGTTAGCCAGAGAGCTCAGGGTGACGAACTGCTCCCGCTGGGTGGCCGTGTAGATGACGAAAATCAGCATCAGGATATACAGGGCATTGTTCAGAATGCCGTCCACCACACGGCGGCGCTTATCCTTGGGGCTGAGTGTTTTGAATTCATCCGCTCTTCTACGGAGATTTGCTACGGGATTTCCCATAAAATTGTATCCTCCTTATACATACTTGGCGGCCAGGGTCATGATCTCTTCCTGGCTGGTGTTGGCCGTATCTACCTCGCCGGCTACCCGGCCGCCGGACATGACCACAATCCGGTCACAGACGCCCAGCAGCTCCGGCATTTCGGAAGAAACCATGATAACGGTCTTTCCTGACAGAGCCAAATCCAGAATCAACTGATAAATCTCGTACTTGGCGCCCACGTCGATACCACGGGTGGGCTCGTCCAGCAGCAGCACCTCCGGCTCCGTCAGCAGCCAGCGGGCAATAATCACCTTCTGCTGGTTACCACCGGACAGGCTGCGGATTTTGGTCTCCTGGGTGGGAGTCTTGGTGCGCAGGGCATCGATGTAGTACTGGGTATCCTTCTTCTGGGACTTGTCGCTCAGATACAGACCCAGCCGCTTATGCCGCTTCAGGCTGGAGATAACCGTATTTTCCCGGATGTTCAGCACCCCGAAGATACCGGTGGCCCGGCGTTCTTCCGTCAGCAGGGCAAAGCCGTTTTTGATGGACTCCCCGGCGTTGCGATTCTTACAAACCTTGCCGTCCAGGGTGATGGTGCCTTCCTTCCGGGTACGGACACCGAAAATGCTCTCCAGGGTCTCGGTACGGCCGGAGCTGTCCAGACCGGCCAGGCCCAGAACCTCGCCCCGGCGTGCCACAAAGGACACGTCCTTCAGCTGGTTATACATACCGGTGAGACCCTCTACCTTCAGGTAGACATCTCCCGGCTTATTGGTCTTGGGAGGGAACTGATTGGTGAGCTCACGGCCTACCATCAGCTTGATAATCTGTCCCATCTCCAGCTCGGCGGCAGGCCGGGTGGCAACCCAGGTGCCGTCACGCATGACGGTGATTTCATCGGAAATCCGCTTGATTTCCGCCATCTTGTGGGAGATGTAGATGATGCCCACGCCCCGGTCCCGGAGCATATTGATAATCCGGAACAGGTGCTCCACTTCTTCTTCCGTGAGGGAGGAGGTGGGCTCGTCAAAGACGATGACTTTGGAGTTATAGGAAACAGCCTTGGCAATTTCCACCATCTGCCGCTGGGAAACGGGCATGGTGCTCATGATGCGCTTGGGGTCCACGTCGATGCCCAGCTCATCAAAAATTGCCTTGGTGTCTTTATACATCTTCTTTTCGTTGACGGCAATGCCCATCATCTTGGGGTAACGACCCAGCCAGATGTTGTCCATCACCGAACGCTTCAGCGCCTGGTTCAGCTCCTGGTGAACCATGGCCACCCCGTTATCCAGGGCTTCTTTACTGCTTTTGAAATTGACTTCCTTGCCTTCCAGGTAAATGTGACCCTCATCCTTGTTGTAAATACCGAAGAGGCACTTCATCAAGGTGGATTTTCCTGCGCCGTTTTCACCCATAAGGGCGTGTACGGTGCCTGCCTTTACCTCCAGAGAAACATGGTCCAGGGCTTTTACGCCTGGGAAAGTCTTTGTAATGTCTACCATTTTCAGTAGAACATCCTTTGGCATAGTGCGTTCCTCCTTCTACATTGGTCGCGGTTTGTCTTCCGGCAGCGAAAACGGCAAGCAACCGTCCTTAAAAAAGGACGGAATCCGTTTCCGAAAATGGGGCAGCTGCCGCCGGAACGACAGCTGCCCGGATATTTTTTCTAATGCTTATTCGCCAGTGTAGGGAGCGTAAGCAACGTACAGCTTGGAAGTGCAGTCGGTAGCAACGGAGAACCGATCGTCCTTCTGAGCAGCCAGAGCCTCAACAGGAGTCTTGCCTTCCTTCAGGGAAGCGACAGTGCCGGCGATAGCGGCAGCCATACCCTCGGCGTCCTGCTTAACGGTACCGGTCATGGCGCCGTCAGCGATCAGCTGGATGGCAGCGTCGATGGCGTCAACGCCGAACACGGGAACCACGTGCTTACCAGGCAGGTTGTAGTTCTGAGCCTGCAGGGAAGCGATAGCGCCCTGAGCCATGCCGTCGTTGTTGCAGATGACCAGCTCGATCATGTTGCCGGCGGCCTCGTTGTAGGTGATGAAGTTGGTGTCCATGTAATCCTTGGCAGCCTGGGCGGACCACTGGCCGTTCAGGTCAACCTGGTAACCGGAAGCGCTGTTGGGGTCGAAGTACTGCAGGGGCTTCTTGCCAGCCTCGGCCAGAACCTTGTTGGCGTCCTCAACAGCGTACTGGGTACGGTAGATAGCCTCGATGTTGGACTCGTCGCCCTTGAACAGAGCGTAGGAGATAACGCCGTCGCCGTTGACGTCAACCTCGTCGTAGTGCTCCTTCAGGTAATTGCCGATCATCTGGCCCTGCAGGTGGCCGGCCTCGGGAGCGTCAGTACCGATGAAGCAAGCATTGGAGTGAGCCTCCAGAACGGGAACGTCCTTGCCCTCGGTGCCGATGGCACGGTTGAAGAAGATAACGGGGATGTCGCCGGCGATCTTCAGGATCTCCTCAGCAACGTCGGGAGAACCGGAGGTAACCACGTTCACAACCAGCAGATTGGAGCCGCCGGTAACAGCGGTACGGATCTGGTCGGTCTGGGTGGACTGGTTGTTGCCAGCGAACTGGTCGTCATGCTGTACGCCCAGCTTGTCCAGCTCGGCATTCAGAGCGGAACGAACGGTGCTGAGGTATGCGTCGGACTCGTCGTACCAGAACACGGACACCTTCAGGTCGGAGCCGCCCTGGCTGCCCTGGGTGGTCCCGTCGGTGCCCTCAGGAGCCTTAGTGGTCTCACCCTGGTTGGAAGGTGCGCAGGCAGCCATGGCCAGCACCATTACCAGAGCAAGGAGCAATGCAATGATTTTCTTCATGTTTCGTTTTCCTCCTTAGCATTTGTGGTTGATGCACAACATCAACCATAGGTAGCATAGCACAAGTTTCCTGATTTGTAAAGATTGAACAACAAATTTGTAGGATATGCCCTTTTTCCTATGCTGGCAAGAAAAATTAAGTTAAAAATTTAGTTAAATATACCAGTTTTCGGAGAAATCACCAAATGCTATCCCGGCTGGGACATAGTTTCCCTTCCCCCCACATAGATTGTCCATGACAGGAGGGGTATTATGCGCAAACGATCATGGCTATGTATTTTCCTGGGGGCAGTGCTTCTGGGGGTGCTGGTTCTGCAGCTGTGGCAGCCGGCAACCCTGGAGACCGGCTCCTGGGGTCTGAAATTTGACGGAGAAGGGGAGCCCCCTGCCGGCAATGCCAGCTCCGCCCAGCTGTCCCAATTCGATGCCGTATACATGGGCGACCCGGAGGAAAAGGTCCTGTATCTCACCTTTGACGCCGGGTATGAAAACGGCTGTACGTCAAAAATTCTGGACACCCTGAAAAAGCACCAGGTTCAGGCTACCTTTTTCCTGGTGGGGGACTATCTGGAACGGAACCCGGATCTGGTGCGGCGGATGGCGTCAGAAGGGCATATTGTGGGCAATCACACCATGAACCACCCGGATATGAGCAAGCTCCAGAGCCGGGACGCCTTTGCCCGGGAGCTGGAGGATATGGCCCAGCTGTACCAGGAGATTACCGGCCAGCCCCTTTGCAAGCTCTACCGGCCGCCCCAGGGAATCTACAGCGAGGAAAATCTGAAAATGGCCCGGGAGCTGGGGTATCACACGGTGTTCTGGAGTCTTGCCTACCAGGACTGGAACAACAACGCCCAGCCCAGCCGGGGCCAGGCCTTCGGGAAACTCCTTCCCAGGACCCACAACGGGGCCATTGTTCTGCTCCACTCCACCTCCGCCACCAATGCCGCCATTTTGGATGAGCTTCTGACCCGGTGGGAGGAGATGGGCTATCGCTTTGCCACGGTGGACACCCTGTTTGAAGGGGACAATTAGCACAAAAACATGGAGAAAAACTGTAGCAAACGCTGAATATTTTGTTTTTTCGTCCCCAGTCTTTACAAGGGAATCCTTGGGCAGTATACTGAATATAGAAGTATTTTCCCCACAATCTGCAAAAGGAGGTATCTGTATGAAATGCCAACAATGCGGCGATATCCTGCAGGAGGGTGCCCGGTTCTGCCCCAAGTGCGGTGCGGTGCAGCTATGTGCTGACGGCAGCCTCCCACCCCCGGACGAGAAGATTTCCCCGGAGATCCTGGCGGATTCTTATCCCATGAAATGGTACAAGGCTCTGATTTATGTGATTTTGTTCCTGAACGCCCTGGGCTTACTCATAAATGGCTTTCAGCTTCTCAGCGGCAGTGCCTACGGGGATAATTATGAGGCGATATACAGGCTGTTCCCGGGGCTGAAGACCCTGTCTATTATGATGGGCGCAGTATACCTGGTGATGGCTGCCGCCCGTCTGTTTGTCCGGCAAATGCTGGCAGGCTTCCGGAAAACAGCGCCCCAGTGGCTGCTGGGGCTGTATGTAGCGGATGTAATCATCAGCCTTATTTATTGTTTCGCCACCATGCTGATTGTGAAGGAGGCAATTTTCTCTGCCACCTTGGTGACAAGTATGATTTTAGGCACTGTCGGTAGCGCGATATTTTTCCTGGCGAACCTTACCTATTTCAAAAAGCGGAAATTTATGTTCGTAAATTAGCTCTTTTCGTCAGAAAACCCCCGGAAGGCCAGGCCTTCCGGGGATAGTTTTTATTCCATAGGGGGCTGCTCCCCAGGGGGGTCCTCCTGAAAATAGGCATTTTCATCAAAAACCTCTTCCTCCGGGATTTCCTCCGGCTGTTCCGGCTGCACCGGCCGGATTTTTTTCTGCCGGGGAACCGCAGGCATTTTCCGCTCCGGCAGCTCCCGCCGGGGGTCGCCGTTCCATTTGAAGAATATTGCCGGGACGATGTTGAGGCCCAGCCAAGCCAGTGCCACCAGCACCCCCTGGACAATCAGGGCCACTGCCGCCTTGGTCACATAGGGAAGAATATCCAGCCCGCTCCAGGTGGCCTTCCAGATCAGCATGACAATCAGCAGAATCAGTCCCAGACCGGCATAGGCCAGGCCTGCAATCCGCTGGGTAAACCGCCAGGCGGAGACGCTGCCCATGCCGAAGGGGGTGCGGAAGCCGGTGCGGTGGTTAGCCTCCCGGGGGGTGAGGAACATATAGTACAGTCCCACGCCCAGCAGCACCAGAGGTCCAATGAGCACCAGAAGCCCGGCCCAGGTGCGGATGTCGGAAAATACCTTTTGCAGATCCGGCAGAAGCTTTGCCAGGTCAAAATTGTCAAACAAAGACAAAAGCTTGTCCATAAACGGTTATCTCCTTATTTTTCCTCCAGGAATTGATTGATTTCGTGGATGAAACTTCCCACATCCTGAAACCGGCGGTACACGGAGGCGAAGCGGATGTAGGCCACCTCGTCCAATGGCTTAATCCGTGCCATGACCATCTCACCAATCCGGTCGGTGCTGACCTCCCGCTCCAGGGTGTTCTGCAAAGCCTGTTCAATCTCTGTGGCAATCCGCTCCAGTTCGGAAATCTCCACCTTCCGCTTGTCGAAGGCCCGGACCATGGAGTTGAGAATCTTGTTCCGGTCGAAGGCCTGGCGGGAACCGTCCCGCTTCACCACAATAATGGGCAGCACTTCCACACTCTCGTAGGTGGTAAACCTGCGCTGACAGCCAAGACACTCCCGGCGCCGGCGGATGCTCAGACCGTCATCGGAATGGCGGGAGTCGATGACCTTGCTGTCCAGGTCGCCGCAAAATGGACATTTCATGGGGAAATACGCCCCTTTCTATCATTTATTACCATATTATATCAGGATAATCCCGGACTGTCCAGCTTTTTTTCTGCCAGATATTCCCCTTGCCAAAAGGCGGTTTTTCCGGTAAAATAAGGGGTATCTTCCCAAAGGAGTAACCATTGTATGCGTGAAAAAATCTTGTATGCTTCCTGGGGCTGCCTGTATATCCTGTGCGTAGGACTGGGCACCATCGCAGAGCCGGAGGGCTTTGGCAAGGCTGTGCTGGTAGCAATCAGCCTTTTGTTCTTTGTGCCGGGAGTGCTGCTTCTTTCCGATGCAGTAAAGGCCGGGGACAAAAAGGGGCTTCTGCGCCTGCGGGTCATCTGCCTGTGCTCCCTGGTGCTGACCCTCATTTTCCTCATTGCCAGCATCCTGTCGGTAAACGCTTCCGCCCAGGTGGGAACGGTGCTGACGGAGCTTCTCATGCTGGTGTCCGCCCCCATGTTTTGCAGTCAGTACTGGTTTTTAAGCCTGTTTCTGTGGAGCTGCCTGCTGATCGGCAGCTTTCCCCGGCTGTGGCTGGGGAAGCGCTCTCATTGAAAAGCGCCCTGGTCAAAGGTAATGACTGCATAATAGGTTTCCCCGTTTGCCTGTCTTAACCCCTGCTCCACCTGCTTTTTCAGGTTTTTTTCCTGGCCTTTCAGGGAGGCAGGCACTTCCATGTCGAAAATCACATTGGTGTGGTCGTTGCCGAATACCACCCGGAAATCGTGGATGGACAGGCGGGAATCAATCTCCGTGAGAATGTTCTGCACCTGCTTTTGCAGGCCATCCACCCGGGGGTCTCCCACCACCACTGGATCGTAGTGAATCACCAGGTGGACATTGTGCTCCTGGAGGCACCGCCGCTCCAGGTTGTCAATCCGCTCGTGGCAGGCCAGGGGCTCCCGGCTGCTGTCCATCTCCACGTGGAGGCTGGCAAACCGCTGACCGGGGCCGTAATCGTGGACCATCAGATCATGGTAGCCCAGCACCCAGGGGTCACTGCCTACCAGATTCACAATGGTCTGCCGCAGCTCCGGGCTGGCAGCCTCTCCCAGCAGGGGACTGATGGTGTCCTTGGCGATACCGGCTCCGCTGTAAAGGATGAAAAGGGCCACCAAAAGACCCATGTAGCCGTCAATCTGCCACTGGGTCAGCCACTGGGCAACCCCGGCAGCCAGGACGGCGGAGGTGGTAATCACATCGTTGCGGCTGTCCGCAGCGGTGGCAAGCAAGGTGCCGGAGTTTATGTACTTTCCCAGCTTCCGGTTAAAGAGCATCATCCACAGCTTCACGGCCACGGAACCGATAAGCACCAGAGCCACCGGCAGGGAGAAGTCCACCGCCGCCGGATGAAGGATTTTATCCAGGGAGGTCTTGGCCAGCTCAAAGCCGATGAGGATAATCAGCGCCGCCACCGCCAGACCGGACAGATACTCAAACCGGGCATGGCCGTAGGGGTGATCCTCGTCCGCCGGCCGCTCTGCCAGCCGGAAGCCCACCAATGTGACAATGGAGCTGCTGGCATCGGACAGGTTGTTCACGGCGTCGGCGGTGATGGCCACAGAGCCGGAGAGGGTTCCGGCAATGAGCTTTCCTGCACACAGAAGCAGGTTGCAGAAAATGCCCACAGCCCCGGAGAGCTTCCCCACCCGGGTGCGAACCTGGGGGTTGTCCTTTTGGCTGTAATCCTTTACAAACAGACGAAGCAGGAGCTTTGTCATGGTTTTTTCCTCCAAACCAAAGAAAATACCGGCTCTACCACAGGTAGAGTCCGGGTTCTACAGGGGATAGGGCTGTGTTCCTTTCCAGTAGGTTGACAATCCTGCCCCTGACAGAGTATGATTGCATAAAGCCCATTATACCTTTTCGGAATAGGGATGTAAAGATTATTTTTAAGGAGATGTGCCTATGTCTTACCGTATTGTCACCGATACCAGCTGCGACTTCCCCCAGGAGATGTACGCCCAGTTGGGGCTGACCGCCGTTCCCCTGAGTGTGAACTATAAAAACGAAACCCACACCCACTACACGGAAAGCTGGCTCAAGGAGCTGTATGCCGGACTGCGCTCCGGAGAAGCCGCCACCACCGCCGCTGCCAATCCCCAGGATTGGGAGAGCATCATCCGCCCCATTCTGGAAGCTGGGGAGGATGTGCTGGTGCTGGCCTTCTCCTCCGGTCTTAGCACCACCTACCAGAGTGCGGTGATTGCCGCCGGGGAACTGGCAGAGGCCTTCCCCCAGCGGAAAATCTATGTGGTGGACACCCGCTCCGCCTCTTTGGGCCAGGGACTTCTGGTGTACTACGCCTGCAAGCAGAAGGAAAAGGGTCTGTCCCTGGAGGAGCTGCGGGACTGGTGCGAGGAAAATAAATTCCACCTGTGCCACTGGTTCACGGTGGACGACCTGATGTACCTGAAGCGGGGCGGCAGAATCAGCGCCGCCACGGCGCTCCTTGGCACCATGATGCAGATTAAGCCGGTTCTGCACATGGACGACGAAGGCCACCTGATTTCCGTAAGCAAAGCCCGGGGACGGAAGGCCTCCATCGACGCTCTGGTGAAGAAGATGCAGGAGCTGGCCCTTCCCGGGGAGAATGACACGGTGTTCATCTGCCACGGCGACTGCATGGAGGACGCCAGGTATCTGGAAGCCCAGGTGAAGGAGAAGTGCGGCGTGAAGGATGTGCTCATCTACTACACCGGCGCCGTCATCGGCTCCCACTCCGGCCCCGGCACCCTGGCCCTGTTCTTCCTGGGGCAGCACCGATAACCCCATACCCCACCGCCCCGGTTCCCCCCTGGGAACCGGGGTATTTTTGCACCCATTAACGGCGGTGCAGCCAAAGGCTCCCTTGCCAAAGGGAGCTGGCACGCCGGAGGCGTGACTGAGGGATTCACAGTCGACACCTCCACAAAAGCAACAAGCCAATGTGGCAAAGTACAAGCCCCATAGCTCCCTCCGGGAGGGAGCTGTCACCGCAGGTGACTGAGGGAGCCAGCGGGGGGCAAACTGACGGTTTGCTGTAGGGTAGTACTTGCTGGTGGTTATCGA
>LHCFC01400__coassemble_1417_pt1 | contig 59441 bp, 52 predicted proteins | sample LHCFC01400__metabat2_low_PE_055 | metagenome-assembled genome bin LHCFC01400 | reverse complement strand
TGGGGGCCTTGCGGTCCGGTTTCACCCTGCGGCCCTTGGGGGCCTTGCGGTCCGGTTTCACCCTGCGGCCCTTGGGGGCCTTGCGGTCCGGGTTCGCCCTGAGGCCCGACTGCCCCCTGTGGCCCCTCCGGCCCCTGAGGTCCGGCTTCGCCCTGCGGGCCCTCCGGACCCTGGGGTCCGGTTGCACCCTGAGGCCCCTGGGGACCCTGCGGCCCGGGTTCACCCTGCGGCCCTTGGGGTCCCTGAGGTCCAGTCGCACCCTGGGGCCCCTCTGGCCCCTGGGGCCCGGCTACACCCTGAGGACCCTCCGGTCCCTGGGGGCCGGTTTCGCCCTGGGGTCCGGTTTCGCCTTGAGGACCCTGTGGCCCGGGGCAGCCCCGGGGTCCCTGGGGCCCGGGACAGCCTCTGGGCCCCTGAGGCCCCGGTTCTCCCTGGGGGCCGGGAATCCCCTGGCATGGGCAGCAGGCGAAACAGAACCCGCCAGCACTTCTGGGCTGGGGGAATCTGGGGAGTTTATTGTTGTCTGTCATATTGCATCACTGCCTTTCTGGAAGATATCTTCATACCAGAATATGCAGGAAGCAAGAAAAGGGTGTGAAAATGCGCCTGCCCCAAACCGGGACAGGCGCAAGCTTTGTCAGGAATTTTTGGAATTGGGTGCCGGTTCGCCGATGGTGACCGGGTGGAAGCCCTCACCGTGGACCTCGTTGGATTCCAGCACAATCAGGAAGGAACTGGGGTCAGCGGCTTTGGCAGCTTTTTGTACCAGATACATTTCCCGGTTGTTGCAGGCGCACATCACCACCTGGCGGGTGTCTCCCTTGTAGCCGCCCTGGGCGGGAAGAATGGTGGAGCCCCGGCCGCAGCATTGGTCGATGACCTGGCAGATTTTTTCTCCCTGGTCGGTGACAATCAGGGCCATTTTCCCGGCGTTCATGCCGTACATCATCTTGTCTACCGCCACGGCGTACAGGTAGCTGACAATCAAGCCGTAGATAATGCCGTCAATGTCCCGGAACAAAAGGCTTCCCAGAGCAATGATAATCACATCGGAGACAAAGATGATTTTGCCCAGGGAGAGGTAGGGGAATTTGGCCTTTACCGCCATGGTGATGAAGTCGGCACCGCCGGTGGAGGAGTTTTGCATATAGATGAGGGCGTAGCCGATACCGGCAATCACGCCGGTGCAAAGGGCTGCCAGCAGCCGGCTGCCGGTGTAAACGGGAAACAGGGGGGCTACATAGTCGATGAGCACAGAGGAGATAATCATGCAGCGCACCGAGCTGATGAAGAAGTTTTTGCCCAGCAGCCGATAGCACAAAATGGCCACGGGAATGTTCATCACGATGGTGGAAAGACCGATGGGAATTCCAAACAGGTGATAAAGAATGATGGAGATGCCGGAAAAACCGGTTAAGGGAAACTCAGCCTGAACGGCAAAGTTGTAAATGGCGGCGGCAATCATAATGCTGCCAACAAGCTCAAAAATCATTTGGGTAAGAAGTCTTTTTCTCATCATTATCCTCCTTCCGAAAAAAAGAGCTCAGGCGTATGTATAATACGCCTAAGCTCTTTTCCGATAAAATTATAACACAAAATCAAAAAATTTGTCAAGACGGGAAGTTGACAATTTCCTTACCGGGTGCTATCATATAATTAACAATTAGGTTAAATGTTAAAGGAGGCGATACCATGTCCCTGCAAAAGACCCTGCGGGCGCTGGCGGACCCCACCCGCCGGAAGATTCTCAATCTCCTGAAAGACGGCAGGATGTCCGCCGGGGAGATTACCGACTGCTTCTCCGTCACCGCAGCATCCATATCCCGACACCTGTCGGTGCTGAAGGAAGCGGATTTGATTCGGGACAGCCGGGAAGGAAAGTTCATTTACTATCAGCTCAATGCCTCCGTGCTGGAGGAGATTATGCTCTGGCTTACGGACCTGAAAGGAGAGGAACAACATGATTAAACGGAACAAATGGACTCTTTTTATTACATCTCTGGTGATTTTGCTTCCCATGGCGGTGGGGCTGATTCTCTGGAACCGGCTGCCGGAGCAGATGCCCACCCATTGGGGCGCGGACGGCCAGGTGGACGGCTACAGCAGCAAGCTTTTCGGCGTGCTGGGACTGCCGGCCTTCATGTTAGGCATCCATTGGCTGTGCGTTGTACTGACAGCGGCAGCTCCCAAGCACAACAATGTTTCCGGGAAGGCCTTGCACCTGGTATTCTGGATTTGCCCCGCCATCTCCCTGATTGTGGGCTTTATCACCTATGGTCAGGTGCTGGGGCTTCAGATGAATGTGACCCTCATCATGCTGCTGCTTATGGGCGTGCTGTTTTTTGCCATCGGCAATTATCTTCCCAAATGCAAGCAGAACTACACCGTGGGTATCAAGCTTCCCTGGACCTTGAATGACGAGGCCAACTGGGACAGCACCCACCGCTTTGCCGGGAAACTCTGGGTCGTGGGCGGTCTTGTGATTCTGGCCACCGCGTTTCTGCAAAACATCTGGATTTTCCTGGGAATTGTGATGGTAATGAGCATCGTTCCCATGATTTATTCCTATTTGTACTACCGGAAGCATACTTCTGAAGAATGAAAGGACAGGTGAGTACCTGTGTTTTGGTGGTTCATCTTTATCTGTGACCTCCTTACCCCGGTCCTGATGATTGGGGTGGGCCGCTGGATGTGGAAGCACCCTCCCAAGGAAATCAATGCCTTTCTGGGCTACCGGACACCCCGGTCCATGGTAAATATGGACACCTGGAATTTTGCCCATCACCACTGCGGAAAGCGGTGGTGGATCATCGGATGGATTTTGCTCCTTCCCACAGTTGCCATCCATATTCCCTTTTACGGCAAAGGGGAGGATGCCATCGGGTGGATGTGTATCGGGGTGCTGGTGGTGCAGTGCACGGTCTTGATTGCCAGCATATTCCCCACGGAACGGGCTTTGAAGAAAACCTTCCGAGAGGACGGAACCCGCAGATAAGAAAAACCCCAACAGGCGGTGGATTACCGTGCCTGTTGGGGTTTTGTCATAGTTTCATCAAGCTTTCCGGGGCTTTTCGTATTTGCCAATGAGCCGCTTGGGCTTATACAGCAGGAAGTACAGCCCTGCCAGAAGGACGGCAGCTCCCAGGGAGACTTTCCAGCCCAGAGAGAAGGCGGCGTTGTGATAGGTGAATTGGATTTCGTGGTAGCCTTCCGTCAGCTCCAGAGCTACCATGGCATCCCCCACCAGCACGATTTCCGCCGGCTTTCCGTCCACCGTAGCACTCCAGTTCCCGTTCTGGGGGATGGAGGTATACAGCAGCCCATCCCGGTTGCATTGAATGAGACCGGAGATTTTGGTGTTGGAAAACTCCGTCAGCTCCAGAGTGGAGGCAGCCAGAATGCTGTGAGCCTGGCGGAACAGAGTTTCATCCAGAATGGCGGCGTTGACCGTCATGTTGCTGTTTTCCCCGGAGGCACAGGTCAGCTCAATGGTAATCACATCCCCGGGCACTACATCGCTCACCGCCAGCATCTGTGGCAGACTGTAGGTCTCGGAGTAGAGCCGGGTGCCGTTTTTCAGAACCCGGAAGCTGTTGCGCTTGGGCAGGTTCAGGTTGATGCACAGGAAGCCTTCCTTGTCGGCGGTGTAGTTGTAGGAGATGGTGCCGCCGCTGGGGGCATCATAGGAGCAGTAGCCGGTGGAGGAGAAGGAGTTGATGGTCACATCCGAGGACTGGACGGAGAGGTAGTCCCCCTGGACAAAGGTCCACACATCCTCTTCCATGCCGGTAGCGGCTTTGATGAGATTGTTCTGGAAAATGAAGGGGCTTCCGGAGGTGAATTCCAAATCCTTCAGCTCCGCCTCCGTCAGAAAGCCCAGAGGCAAATAGGCGTTGTTTTCCAGCAGATGGACATTTCCCTTGTAGTGCAGGTCGTCAAAGTACGTATTCTCAATCACATTGCCGTCCCGCTCAATCATATACTGGAGGTTCAGGAACAAATTTGCCACCGGGGAGCTGTCCTCAAAGCAGTACCGGTTGTAGGTGTCCTTGGCGCCGTAGCCCAGGGCCTGCATGAACCGGGTGACCCGCACATTGGCGGAGCTGGTAAAGGTGGAGATACCATTGTAATTGTTCAGGGCACCGTCGTTGAGGGTCTGGGAGTGGGTCATCTCTGCCCGATAGAACAGGGTGTTCTTTTCCCGCTCCTGCATAATTGCGATAATATCGGCAGTATCCTCGCCGCCTCTGGGGTAGGAGTACAGCCCCACATTGGTAAAGGAGAAGCTGACGCCGAAGTTAATCAGGTTGAACACCAGCTCCAGACCTACCGCAGCCAGCAGCAGATAAGAGCAGGTGCGGCGGCTCAGAACCCAGTGATTCCGGCGTGCGGCAAAGGCGGCGGGAGCGGTTTCCTCCGATACGGGCTTTCGCCGGGCGGAATAGAACAGGAAGAAGAAATATACCCCCAGGAAAATCAGATTGTAGGCAACAAAGCTGCAATGGGAGGCAAAGGTGCCAATGTTCAGAAAAATATTCTCCAGGGAATCCGCCGGCAGGAAGCTGACCTTGCCGGTAAGCAGCTCCGTAAAGTCGGAGAGGGCTTCACTGCAGAAAAAGATGTTCAGGCTCAGGATTCCGCCAATGATAATCTGCCAGGTTTGGAACTTGCGCCGCAGCAGCCAGGCCCGGTAAGCCATCACCAGCAGCACAAAGCTGAAGAGGAAACTGAAGCGGTAGGGAATCATATTGGGGAAGTGGAAACCGTGCCAGATGTAGTCCAGCTGGCGGAGAATAAAGCTCAGGCTGAAAAACAGCAGAAGTCCCAGGCTGCACAGCTTGTCCCGGAGGTGAATCTGGGGACAGGTGAGAAACACCATGGCAAGCAATGTGGTAATCACGCCGCAGTACAGATTGGGCAGACCCTCCTTGAAGGTGGGGGTGATGCCGCCGTTCATGTTTCCCGCCACCTGGCGCATGGCATCCAAAAGCCCCAGCCAGGTGTTTTTGTCGGCGATGTTCAGCTTGAGCCCCTTGGGGAACTGGTTCACGGCAGATTGGGTGGTTTGCAGGGCAGTTAGGGCAGGCAGTTCCAGAATGGCGGTCATGGCGATGGCAATGACAGAAAACAGCGCCATCCACAAAAGGTCGGTGAAGAACCGCTTGAAGCCCTGCCAGCAGCAGATTTCATAGCACACAAAGGACAAAAACACGAAAATGCAGGTGAAAAAGCCCACATAATAGTTGGAGAACACCGACAAAAACAGAGTCAGAGTGTAAAGGAGGAATTTGCGATTGCGAAGCAGGCTGATTTCTCCCAGAATCACCAGAGGCAGCAGGGCGAAGGTGTCCAGCCACATGAGATTCCACTGATACCCCAGAGCCCAGGCACACAGGGCGTAGAGGGCACCGAAGATGCTGATGGAAAGATCATCCTTGTGGAAAATCTTTTTCAGGAAGATGGCAAAGAACATTCCTGCCAGTCCCAGGCGAAGGGGCAAAAGCAGGGAGAACAGGGGCAGAAGCCAGCTTTCCGGCACCAGAACGGAAAGAAGATTCAAAGGCGAGGCCAGATAGTAGGAGATGAGGCCCAGATAGTCCATGCCCATACCCACATTCCAGCTGTAAAGCAGACTGTCCCCGGAGAGAAGGGCTCTGCGGTAGGCCACAAAGAAGGGGTAGTACTGGTGGTACATATCGGAGTAGAGCATGCTCAGGCCCCCGAAAGGTGAGCATCCGGCAATGAGCATCAGGCAGAGCATTCCCAGGCAGGGAATGGCAAAGGCCAATGCAATGTAGTTCCATTTGATTTTTTTCAGCTGCGGTAGTTTCATGGTGCGCCCCCTGAGATAGATTCGTCTATCAGTTTACCATATCCCGACGTCAGGGTAAAGGGGAAAAGGGAAAAACTTATCCAAAAGACAGGAAAAATCCCTGCCGCCAGAATTGGCGACAGGGAGTGTCTTATTCCATATCATCCTCATGCCATTGGGCATCCGATTCCTCAGGGAGATCCTCCGGGGTGTCGGTCATAATCTCGCCCAGCCGGATACGCCGCTGGATTTTTACCTTCTCCACCTGCTGGTGAAGCATTTCCTTTACATCCAGAGGGTTCTTCACATTTTTCAGAAGCAGAGTGGGAGCGGTTTTGTCGGAGGAAACCACCGTAATGGAGCCTACCCCGAACATCCGCTGCCAGAGACTGCGGGAGGTGGAGATGTCCCGAATCCGGTACAAAAGAATCTCCTCATCCTTGATGCTGAAAAAGCCCACGGACAAAAACAGCCGGTCTTCCGACAGGGCATACCGGGTAAAGCTGAGAGGCAGTCCCAGATGACGCTTCCGGTCTTTCCAGATATATTCCATACAAAGCCCTCCTTTTTTCTATAATAGTAGCCTTTTTGGCGGGCTTTGTCAATACGAACCTCAGAGAATCAGGCAGATAAGGCCGGCGGCGCCTTCGTTTACAATCCGGTTCAGGCTGCCCCGGAATTTGCTGCGTACATCCTCCGGGGTGCGCAGCAGCTTGGCGGTCAGCCCCTCCTGCACCAGAGCGTAGACGGACTTGCCGAAGATGTTGCTCTGCCACAGCTTTTCCGGGGACTCCCCGGTGAGATAGGCAACCAGATCCTTGGACTGCTTCTCGTCTCCCACCATGGGGCTGATTTCCGTGTCCACATCCACCCGAATCATATGGATGGAGGGGGCAGCGGCTTTCAGCCGGATGCCGTAGGCATTGCCCTTTCGCAGCACCTCCGGCTCCTGCAGGCTCATTTCCTCGGCGGTGGGCATCACAACCCCATAGCCCGTGGCCTTTACGCTGGACAGGGCGTCGGCAATCTTGTCGTACTCCTGCTTGGCAGCGCACAGGGCTTTGAGCTGTTCCATGAGCTGGGCATCGTTTTCAATCTCCATCCCGGTCTGGTCGCTGAGAATCTCATAAAATAGTGCCTCCGGGAAGGTGAGGGTGCAGCATACTGTGCCGGTGCCCAGATCCACGCTGGTGACGGAAGCCCCCATCACCTGCTCCAGCTGGCTCAGCTGGGAAAGGGCGGACTCTGCCTGAGATAGGGCGTGAATCCCGGCGGTCTGCTCCCGCAGGGCCTGATACAGCGCGGATTTTACCGGGTGCTGGGCATCCAGCGCCCCAATCCACCGGGGCATATAGATGTTCAGCTGCTGCATGGGGAAGGCATAGAGCAAATCCTGCAAAATCCCGCAGATATCCTCGACCTCCATGGCCTGACAGTCTGCAATCATCACCGGTACATCATAGGTGCTGCGGATATACTGGGCGGCTTCCTGGGCAGGAGCGGCCTCCGGCTGGGGGGTGTTGAGAATCACCACAAAGGGCTTCCCGGTGGCCTGCATATCCCGGATGGCCCGGCCCTCGGCTTCCACATAATCCTGTCTGGGGATGTCCGTGATGGTGCCGTCGGTGGTGACTACCAGGCCGATGGAGCAGTGCTCCTCCATGACCTTTTTGGTGCCCAGCTCAGCGGCCTGGGTCATGGGGATTTCGTAGTCAAACCAGGGGGTAGTGACCATCCGGGGCACCCCGTCCTCCTGGGCACCCATAGCCCCTTCCACCATATAGCCCACGGAGTCAATCATCCGAATCCGCAGTTTGGCGGTGCCGTCCGGGGAGATTTCCACCCCGTTTTCCGGGACGAACTTGGGCTCACTGGTCATAATGGTTTTCCCGGAGCCGCTTTGGGGCAGCTCATCCCGGGCTCGTTCCGCCTCATAGGGGTCATCGATGTTGGGAATCACCAGCTGTTCCATAATCCGCTTGATGAGGGTGGATTTTCCGGTACGCACCGGGCCTACCACGCCAATGTAGATATTGCCTCCGGTTCTGGCGGCAATATCGGAGTAGATGTTTTTCATAGCCAGCCTCCTTGTTCCGGCAGGAGGCCTGCTCCTGCCACGGTTTACCAAAGAGTATGTCCCCGGAGGGAAAAATAGAACCCATGGGGCAATCTACTGAGAAAGTCACAAAAAAAGTTCCGGATTTTTTGTAAAATAATGTTTGACAAAACGGGTAAAAGCCTATATAATATCTAAGCACGAATGCAAGGAGGGGGATACTATGCGACTTGGGCTTGCTCAGATAATGGACAGACCCGGTGCGGTGGTGCCTTTTTCCTGCTCCGTGGATCTGAGTGATCTTCAGTATGGCGCCAGCCACCCGGTAACAGAGCCGGTGGAGGCTTCCGGTACGGTACGCAATACGGCAGGGGTGCTGGTCATGTCCGGCTCCATCAAGACCTGTCTGCATGGCGTGTGCGACCGGTGTGCCGCCGAGTTTTCCCGTGAGGTGGAATATCCCATCCAAGCGGTACTGGTGGAGGAGCTGGCCAACGAGGAGAACGAGGACGAGTGGGTATTCCCTCTGGAGGGTGAAAGTGCAAATCTTCAGGACATTGTTCGCACGGTGTTTGTGCTGAACATGGAGTCCAAGCTGCTGTGCAAACCGGATTGCAAGGGTCTTTGCTGTCAGTGCGGCAAGAACCTGAACGACGGCCCCTGCAGCTGCCAGAAGGAGCTGGATCCCCGTTTCGCTGCTTTACGGCAGCTTCTTAACAAGTAATTCCAAATGATGCTGTTAAAGCAGTTTGACCAAGGAGGTGTCATCCATGGCTGTTCCCAAGTGTAAAGTCTCCAGCGCCCGCCGCGATAAGCGCCGTGGCTCCAACTGGAAGCTGTCCGCACCCAGCGTGGCAGTTTGCCCCAAGTGCGGTGAGCCCGTCATGCCTCACAGAGCTTGCAAGGCTTGCGGCTCCTACAATGGCCGTCAGGTTCTGGCTGCCAAGGCTGACTAAGGCAGGAAAAGAGCGAAGGCTAAGAGGAAGGCGTTCTGCCTTCCTCTTTTTCCTTTGTTACGGGAAAACTCTGAATCCATCGTCTGCGACTGGGAAGCGGATCTTTTCCGCCCTTGCCAATGGATTCAGAGCTTCCCAGGAATTTCCTTTGGGATGTAAAAGTTGTATGAACCGAAGTTTTTCGGTTGCGTTCCCTACGGGATTGTGTCATAATAGACGTGTGTTTTTGCGAAAGGAGTGATTTCCCATGGCAAAGCCTTTGGTGGCGATTGTGGGACGGCCCAATGTGGGCAAGTCCATGCTTTTCAATAAGCTGACCGGACACAGAACCTCCATTGTCCAGGATACCCCCGGCGTGACCCGGGACCGGATTTACGGAGATTGCGAATGGTGTGGAAAACAGTTTTCTCTGGTGGATACCGGCGGTATCGAGCCCAACACAGAGAACGATATGCTGAAGTTTATGCGCCGTCAGGCAGAAATCGGCATTGAGCTGGCAGACTGTATCGTTATGGTGGTGGATGTGCAGACCGGCGTGACGGCGGCGGATGTGGATGTGGCAACCATGCTCCGCAAGTCCGGCAAGCCTGTGGCTCTGGCGGTGAACAAGTGCGATTCCGTGGGCCCCACCAACCCGGAGGTATATGAATTCTACGGCCTGGGTATCGGGGACCTGTTTGAGGTATCCGCCATCCACGGCCACGGCACCGGCGACTTGCTGGACTGGTGCCTGGAGCAGTTCCCGGAGGATGCCTGGGAGGAGGAGACCGACGAGGTCATCAAGGTGGCCATTGTGGGCAAGCCCAATGTGGGCAAGTCCAGCCTCCTGAACCGGATTCTGGGGGAGGAGCGGGTCATCGTATCCAATGTGGCAGGCACCACCCGGGATGCCATCGACAGCCCCTTTGAAAACGAAACCGGCAAATACTGCTTCATCGATACAGCAGGTATGCGCCGGAAGAGCCGGGTGGACGACATGATCGAAAAGTACTCCAATATGCGTACCATCAGCGCCATTGACCGGGCAGATGTGTGCCTGATTCTCATTGACGCCAACGAGGGCGTCACGGAGCAGGATACCAAGATTGCCGGGCTTGTCCATGAGGCGGGCAAGGCTGCCATTATTGTGGTGAACAAGTGGGATGCAGTGGAGGACAAGCAGACCAACACCATGCGGGATAAGGAAATCGGGGTGCGCCAGGGCCTGAGCTATATGACCTATGCCCCGGTTGTGTTCCTGTCCGCCCTCACCGGTGCCCGGGTGGATAAGCTGTTCCAGGTGATTCAGGATGTGCACAAGCAGAACACCAGCCGGATTACCACCGGTGCCCTGAACAGCGTCCTGGCAGACGCCACCGCCCGGGTGCAGCCCCCCTCCGACAAGGGCCGCCGGCTGAAGATTTACTATATGACCCAGGCCGGTACCAAGCCCCCTCATTTCGTGATTTTCTGCAACGATGCCCGGCTGTTCCATTTCTCTTACCAGCGGTATCTGGAAAATCAGATCCGGGAGGTTTTCGGACTGCAGGGAACCCCTGTGCGGATTACCATTCGTCAGAAGGGCGATAAGGAGGAGTAAACCATGTGGCTGGCTGTGGTAGTGATTGTGCTCACCGGGTACCTTCTGGGGAACCTGAACGGCTCGGTGATGATCTCCATGATGCAGAAAGATGACGTGCGGAACCACGGAAGCGGCAACGGAGGCCTTACCAACTTCGTGCGGAACTTCGGCTACGGCAAAGCCCTGGGGGTGATTGCCGTGGATTTGGGCAAGGCGGTGCTGGCCTGCTTCGTAGGCCGTCTGATTCTGGAAAATGCCGGTTACGGCGTGGAAGGTGCCATGCTGGGAGGCGTTGCCGTCAGCCTGGGACACGATTTTCCTGTTCTGTTTGGCTTCCGGGGCGGTAAGGGTATCCTTTCCGGCCTGGGCATTGCGGCGGCGGTGGATTACCGCTGCGCTCTGCTGATTATTGCGGTGTTTGTTCTGACGGTAGCTCTGACCCGGTATGTCTCCCTGGGTTCTATCCTGGCAGCAGCCTCTCTTGGCATTTTCTTCGGCGTTATGTACCTGGACCATCCCTGGGTGATGGCTGGCGGCATTTTTATGGCGGTTCTGGCGATTTTCATGCACCGGGGCAATATCCAGCGGCTCCTTTCCGGAACGGAGCGGAAGCAGAGCTTCTCCCGTAAGGAGAAAAAAGCATGAAGGCGGCGGTAGTAGGAAGCGGCGGCTGGGGTACGGCTCTGGCCCTGTGCCTTCTGCGGAACGGCCACGAAACCCTCCTTTGGAGCCATTCCCGCCAGAAGGCGGAGGAAATGGAGAAAACCCGGCAGAATAAAATGCTCCCCGGGGTGCTTCTGCCGGAAAATTTGCAGATTGCCTGGGACCCCACCTCTGTGGCAGGACATCCTCTTGTGGTGATTGCCTGTCCCTCGGTGCATATCCGCAGCGTCTGCCGGCAGGTGGCACCATTCCTGGATGAGAATGCGGTGCTGGTGTCCGTTACCAAGGGCATTGAGCCGGGGAGCCTTCTGCGGATGAGCCAGATTGTCCGGGAGGAAACCCACCGGGAAGTGGCGGTGCTCACCGGCCCCAGCCATGCAGAGGAAGTGGCCAAGAACATCCCCACAGCCTGCGTAGCCGCCAGCGAAAATCAAGCCCTGGCGGAGCTGGTGCAGGATGCCTTTATGTCCGACAGCTTCCGGGTGTATACCAGTGCCGATGTGATTGGTTCGGAGCTGGGAGGGGCTCTCAAGAATGTGATTGCCCTGTGCGCCGGTGTCAGCGACGGCATGGGCAACGGCGATAACACCAAGGCCATGCTCATGACCCGGGGACTTACGGAAATTGCCCGACTGGGGGTGGCTATGGGGGCGAGAAAGGAAACCTTTGCGGGGCTGGCCGGAGTAGGGGATTTGATTGTCACCTGCACCTCCCAGCACTCCCGGAACCGCCGGGCGGGAATCCTCATGGGACAGGGCAAGAGCCCTCAGGAGGCCATGGAAGCGGTGGGAGCCGTGGTGGAAGGCTACTATGCCGCCAAGTCCGCCTGGGAGCTGGCCCGTAAGCTGGGTGTGGAAATGCCCATCATCCACGGGGCCTACCGGGCACTGTATGAAAATGTGGATGTAAAGACGGTTCTCAAATCTCTGCTGTGCCGTGCCAGAAAAGCAGAGACTGAGGATGCCGGTTGGCTCTGACACCAAAAGGCGGACGGAAAATGTCCGCCTTTTCTCTTTTGCAGGTTTGCAAGAGGGAGAACCTGGCAACAATGGACTTAGCCGTCGGGGAAATTGATTCCTTAAGAAAGGAAATGTCTATGCTGCAATTAAAGGAAATTCGGAAAAATTATGAAGAAGGGGACCATGTAGTCCGGGCCCTGCGGGGTATCAGCCTCCAATTCCGGAAAAGTGAATTTGTGTCCATATTGGGGCCTTCCGGCTGCGGAAAGACCACGCTTCTGAACATTATCGGCGGCCTGGACCGGTATACCCAGGGAGATTTGATTATCGGCGGCAAGTCCACCCGGGACTTCAAGGACCGGGACTGGGATGCCTACCGGAACTATACCGTGGGCTTTGTGTTCCAGAGCTACCACCTGATTCCCCACCAGAGTGTGCTGCAAAATGTGGAGCTGGCCCTGACTCTGTCCGGGGTGCCCCGACAGGAGCGGCGCCGGCGGGCGAAGGAGGCCCTGGAGCAGGTGGGGCTGGGAGACCAGCTGCGGAAGCGTCCGGGGCAGATGTCCGGCGGACAGATGCAGCGGGTGGCCATCGCCCGAGCCCTGGTGAATAACCCGGAGATTATTCTGGCGGATGAACCCACCGGAGCCCTGGATACGGAAACCAGCCAGCAGGTTATGGAGATTCTCAAGGAGATTTCCAAGGAGCGGCTGGTGATTATGGTCACCCACAATCCGGAGCTGGCTCACCAGTATTCCACCCGGATTATCAATATGCTGGACGGTCAGGTGACCCACGATTCCAATCCTCCCACCCCGGAGGAACTGCCTGCCTTTACCGGGGAGGGCATCCGGAAGAAGGGCAGAAAGAAGCTGCCCAGTATGTCCTTTGCCACGGCCTTTCTCCTGTCCCTCAAAAACCTCTTTACCAAGAAGGGCCGCACAGCCCTCACCGCCTTTGCCGGATCCATTGGCATTATCGGCATCGCCCTGATATTTGCCATATCCCAGGGGACCAATACCTATATCAGCAGCGTCCAGGAGGATACCCTCACCGCATACCCTCTGACCCTGGAGGCTACCACGGTGGATCTGGGTATGCTGATAGAGACGTTTATGGGCGGTGGCTCTGAGGATGGGGCACAAACCGGGGAGGAAGGGGTCTACTCCCAGTCCCGGCTGTTTGACATGATCAACGCTCTGAACAACCTGGAAACCACGGAAAATGACTTAAAATCCTTTAACCAATACCTCCATGACACCATGGAGAAAGATCCCAATGGTGCCCTGCGCCAGGCCATCACCGGTATCCAGTATACCTATAACCTGGATATGCAGGTGTATACCAAGACGGAAAACGGGGAAGTACTGATTTCCGATACCCAGGAGCTTCTGATGGATGCCATCCGGGAGAATATGGGCATGGATATGTCGGGAATGCTTCAAATGCAGGAAACCATGTCCCAGGCTTTTGGCTCGGCCATGCCACAGGGTGGTATGAACCTGTGGGCCCAGATGCTCTCCGGTATGGACGGGGAGATGATCAGCCCGGTACTGAAAAACCAATATAATCTGCTCTCCGGAAGCTGGCCGGATGCCTATGATGAAATTGTGCTGGTGGTGGACGAAAATCACCGTCTGGACGATCTGACCCTCTACGCCCTGGGTCTCAAAACCCGGGAGGAGATCAATGAAATCTTCTCTGCTGCGGCAGAGGGGGAGACGGTGGATACCACAGCCCAGCATTGGAGCTATGAGGAACTGCTGGGCAGAGAGTTCCGGGTGGTTTTGAGCAGCGACTGCTATATTGTGGACGAGGATAGCGGCGCTTATATGGATTTGCGCCTGACGGATGCAGGTCTGCGGTACCTGTATGACAACGGCATTCCTTTGAAGGTCTCCGGCATTATCTGCCCCAAGGAGGATGCCTCCACCACCATGCTCTCCGGTGCCATTGGCTACACGGAGGCACTGACGGAGCACATCATCGCCCACAGCCAGGATTCTCCCGTGATTCAGGCCCAGATGGAGAACCCGGAGAAGGATATTCTCACAGGGCTTCCCTTCCGGGAGGAGAGCGGAACCCTGACGGAAGCCCAGATGGCGGACCTTTTCCGGGAGCGGGTGGCTTCCATGAATACCCAGGAAAAGGCCCAGACTTATATCAAGATTCAAAGCACCCCCACCCACGTCCAGCTGGAGGAGATGATTACCGCCCAGATGGAGGGGGTGAACCGGGAGCAGATGCAAAAGGCTCTGGTGGAAGCCATGGAGCAGCAGATGAGCATGAGCGCCGATGAGCTCATGGGCTATGTGGAGGCCATGGAGGATACGGAGCTGGTAGAGCTTTACCGAAACCTGGTGGAGCAGCAGATTCGTCTGAGCATGGCGGCCCAGGCCCAGCAGCAGCTGACCGGGGTAGAGCCGGAGCAGCTGGCAAAACTTCTGGACGGGGCTATGGAGGGCTACACCCAGGAGCAATGCGCCCAGTATTATGAGGAGGTGCTGACCTTCTCCCAGTCCACCTATGAGGAGAATCTCACAAAGCTGGGCTATGTGCAGCTGGATGACCCCAGCGGCATTCACCTGTACGCCTCCAGCTTTGAAAGCAAGGACGTGATTGAAGAGACCATCGCCCAGTACAACAGCGGGGTGGAGGAGCTGAAGCAGATTCGGTATACGGATTATGTGGGTCTCATTATGGACTCTGTGACCACCATCATCGATGCCATTACCTATGTGCTGGTGGCTTTCGTGTCCATTTCCCTGGTGGTGTCCTCCATTATGATTGGGGTCATCACTCTGATTTCCGTCCAGGAGCGTACCCGGGAAATCGGCATTCTCCGGGCCATCGGCGCTTCCAAGCGGAATGTGTCCAGTATGTTCAATGCGGAAACAGTGATTATCGGCTTTATTTCCGGCGTGCTGGGGGTAGGGGTGACCTGCCTTCTGTGCATCCCCATCAATGCCCTGATTGGGAAGCTGACCAACATCACCGGCCTGCGGGTGTTCCTTCCCTGGCAGGTGGGAGCCATTCTTATCGCCATCAGCGTGGGACTGACCCTGCTGGCGGGTATCATCCCCTCCCGCAGCGCAGCCAGAAAAGACCCGGTGGTGGCCTTGCGAACAGAATAAAAAATCAGAGGGTTGCCCTTGGACAATCCTCTGACTTTTTATAGGATTCAGTTGGATTTCTTTTTGCGGAAGTAGAGTATGGTTCCGCCGACGCCCAGAAGGATACCGACACAGGCGGCTGCGGCTGCCATCCAGATGCTGCCGAACCAGCCATTTCCCTGTGTCCCTTGAGGGACTTGTTCCTGGGTGGTGGCTTCGGTTGTGGCTTCCGTGGTGGGTTTTGTGGCCGGTTCTGTGGTGGCCTCCGTGGGAGGTTCGGTCTCCTGGGGCGGGAAGGGCTCTGCCCGGAAAACGGTGATGGCGTAGGTTCTCTCGTCTCCGTTTTCTGCGGTTACAAGGATTTTATAGGTGGATTCTCCCACAGGAAGCTCCCCGATTTCCGGATAGGTAACTGTGGAAAGGGAATGGGTCTTGGTTCCGGAAATGACGATGGTCTGGGTCTCATAGGGAAGATACACGGCGTATTCCAGCTGCTCCGGGGAAAAGACCGGGGAGAGCAAAAATCCATCCACAGAAAGACTGTCCAGGGTGTTGACGGCGGATTCCACATAATTGGGGTCCTTCTCCCGGTGGGTGCGAATCACATAGGATTTGGTGACGCCGTTTTCTGCGGTGACGGTAACGGTGACATCGGTGGTGCCGTTGGGGGCCAGGGAGTTGTTGGAAACGGAAACGGTGGCGTTCTCATCCTCCGGTGTGGCGGAAATGTGGAGGCTGGAAACGCTGTAAGGCACCGAAGTTTCGTAGCTGGTGGTGCTGGGGGAGAAAGCAGGGGAGAGGGTGGCGTTGCTCACCGTCAGGGCAGACAGATTGGCGTTGCCGCTGAGGGGAGGTGCAATGGTGGCGGAGTAGGTGCAGGTGCCCACGTTGGTGTCGGCATTGCCGTCGCTTACCACCACGCCGGTGGCAGAGACAGATATGGAAGCACCTGTGGCAGCCTGGTTGGACACCAGAAAGGTGGCGGTCCAGACGGTGCCGCTTTCCAAGGGCTTGGACATGGAGTTGTCGTAGAACACGAAATTGTTTCCGGAGCGCTCCACAACCCAGGGGGATGCCATAGCAGAGGAAAAGCTTTGGAGGGTCAGCACCTTGCTGTCATACTGGAGGCTTCCGCTGCCGCCATAGATACCGCCGCCGGCGGTAAAGCTGACGGTGATGGTGTCACCTGCCCGGACGGTGCCGGGGCCGGAGAGTTTGGCGCTTCCGGCGGCACTGGCGGAAAAGCACCAGAGGGCCAGGAGGAGGGCTGTGCCAAGGAGTGTCACAAAAAATTTTTTCATTTTTTCACCCTTTCTTCTTGCCTATTCGACGAGAATCTATTATGCTGTATTATAGCATAGGAAAAGCCGGTTGTGGAGGTGTCCAATGAAAAAAATTAAAATTTGGATAGCAATGTGCCTGTCGCTTTTGTTGTTTGCGAAAATCGCTCCTGCGGCAAATGCCGCATCTGAAATACAGCTGCACACGGCTTATTATGGTACCAACAGAGAAGAGGCCCTGGTGGGCAAGGTAATGCCCCAGACCAAGCCGGAGGAATTTCTGCGGCGGTTTGTGGCCAACGGACAGCTGCATCTGACAAACGGCGTCAAAACCGGTTCCCGGGTGGAGCTTCTCCAGGGGGATAAGGTCCTGGACAGCCTGACCCTGGTGGTCCAGGGGGACTGTAACGGGGACGGGGGATTTTCCGTCACGGATATGCTGACGGTCAAATCCATGCTTTTGGGACAGCAGACCATTTCCGGTGCAAAAGTCCAGGCAGCGGACCTGAGCGGGGATGGCAAAGTGACCATCACCGACTTTCTCCAGATGAAAAGCATCGTGCTGAAACAGAAACAGTTAACCTCCCAGCAGCTGTCCGGCACGTCTCTTCCCCATTGCCGGGTGCTGCAGCTGGGCGGCACCATGCCCTTCGGTTCTGCCGGGGCGGCGGGTGCGGATGTACCGGTGGTGGAGGGCAATGCGGTTACCTGGGAAAAAGGTGTTTTGACGGCCAAAAACCTGGGTACCTCTCTGGTGCGCAGCACACAGGAGAATTTGCTGGTGGTGGTGACGGAGCTTCCCCAGAGTGTGGCATTTACCCAGAAATCTCTGGTTCTGAACCCCGGCGCTGCCCAGAAGCTCCAATTGGAATACCGTTACCCCCTGTATACTGCAGCCAAGTTCGGTTCCTCCAACCCCAAGGTGGTTACGGTGGATGCCGCCGGGACGGTCAAAGCTGTAGGGGTGGGGACTGCCACTGTCACGGTTACCTTGGATAACGGCGCTTCTGCCAGCATGACGGTGCAGGTAATCCCTCTGCTGGAGAAAATCACCTTAAATACCAATTCCATGAAGCTAAAGCCCGGTACGACCAAGACTTTGACAGCCAAGGGCTACCCGGAGAACACTCAGGAGCCTTTGGAATGGACTTCCTCCGACCCGGCCATTGCCAAGGTGGACGGCAACGGGGTGGTGCGGGGCGTGTCCTATGGAACGGTGACCATCACCTGCACCGGAAAGTACAGCCGGGTATCTGCCTCCTGCAAGGTGAAGGTGTGCGACCTGGTGCAGGTTGCCCTGACCTTTGATGACGGTCCCGGAGGCAGCAAGACCACTCAGCTTCTGGATGCCCTGAAAAAGTACAATGTGAAAGCCACCTTCTTCCTGGTGGGCAACCGGATTGGATTCTCCGAGAGCATTGTGAAGCGGACCGCAGCGGAAGGGCATGAATTTGGCTACCATTCCTGGGCACATGGGTATTTCAATGATATGACAGCCGCCGAAATCAAGCAGGATTATGAGACCTTCCAGAAGGCGCTGTACGAGGCCTGCAATGCCCAGGCAACGGTATACCGCTCTCCCGGCGGTGCTTACAACAAGACCAGCCTGAAAACCATACCCCTTCCTCACGTCCTGTGGTCGGTGGATACCCTGGACTGGCAGCACAGGGACCCGGAAAAGGTGAAGAAGAACATTCTGGAAGGGCTGAAGGATGGGCGTATCATTTTGATGCATGACATCCATCAGACCACCATCGAAGGAACCATTGCGGCTCTGGAGTACATATACGAACATGACCTGGATGTGGAGTTCCTTACTGTGACCCAGCTCCTGTCCAGAAACGGAAAGACTCCTTCTGCAGGGCAGACCTACTATTCCGGCTAAAGACTGGCCCTCAGGCGAAAGCCTGAGGGCCATAAAACCAAAAAACAAAAGCGGTATTGCAAAAGCAATACCGCTCAGGATGCCAGATTAAACAGCCCGCTCAACCTTGTTGGAACGGAGGCATCTGGTACAAGCGTACACATGGCACGGAGTACCGTTGACAATGGCCTTGACCCGCTTCACATTGGGCTTCCAGGCACGATTGGAACGTCTGTGGGAGTGGGAAACCTTGATACCGAAGGTAACGCCCTTGCCACAATAATCACACTTCGCCATTCACTGCACCTCCAATCCGTAAGAAAACATGTCGAAATGGCACTTCTAAACAAGTGCCTACATATAATAGCAGAGTTTCCTGAAAAAAGCAAGTGTTTTTTGAAAAAATTTTTGTTTCCATAAAATCATGTTGATATTCCCCGGTTGGCTCGCTATAATGGGGGTAGTTTGCAGGAATGGGGCAGAAAATATGGAAATTTACAGTGTACCTCTTACCAAATTGGTAAAGGAATTTGATTTGCGGGTGGCCTATGCCTCCTCGGATTATGAGAAGATTCACCTGACGGTGGAAGATGTGGCCAGACCCGGATTGCAGCTGGCAGGCTTTTTCGAGCACTTTGAGCCGGTGCGGCTCCAGGTCATCGGCAATGTGGAGGCCAGCTATCTGAAAAAGCTCACTTGTTCTGAGCGGAGCCGGATTTATGACCGCCTCCTGTCCTTCAAATCCCCGGCCATGCTCATTGCCCGGGATATTGAGCCGGATGAGCAGCTGATGGAGATGGCGAAAAAGCATAACATTACCATCTTGCGCAGCAACGAAGCCACCAGTACCGTGGTTTCCGCCATCATTGCCTACCTCAAATCCCTCCTGGCACCCCGGATTACCCGCCACGCCGTGCTGATGGAGGTTTACGGCGAGGGACTGTTGATTACCGGCGAGAGCGGTATCGGCAAAAGCGAGGCGGCGGTGGAGCTTTTGAAGCGTGGTCACCGGCTGATTGCCGACGATGCGGTGGAGATCAAGAAGATTGCCGGCAATGTGCTTATGGGCAGTGCACCGGACTTAATCCGTAACTACGTGGAGCTGCGGGGCATCGGCGTTGTGAATGTGGCAAAGCTCTTTGGTATGGGCGCTGTCAAGATGGAAAACCAGATTGATCTGGTGGTAAACGTGGTTCCCTGGGAGCAGAACGCAGCCTATGACCGGCTGGGTCTGGAAGAGCAGACCATGGAGATTCTGGGTACCAAAATCCCCATGAACACCATCCCCATCACCCCCGGCCGTAATCTGGCTGTGATTCTGGAAGTGGCTGCCATGAACAACCGGCAGCGCCGTATGGGCTACAACCCGGCGGAGGAGTTCACCCAGAGAATCAACGAGCATTTTGCATCCAATTCCGGGGCGGTATAATTTATGAAGGAAATCACCATAGGACAAAACGATGCCGGGCAGCGGCTGGACCGATTTTTGAGCAAGGCGGTGCCCCTGCTTCCTGCCTCCCTGGCTCAGAAGTATATCCGTATCAAGCGAATCAAATGCAACGGGGCCCGGGCAGAGCGGGATACCCGGCTGAAGGCCGGAGATGTGCTGCAGCTGTATATCAACGATGAATTTTTCGACAAGCCCCGGGAGGATAATGCCTATCTGACGGTTGCCACCCCCAAGCTGAATATTGTGTACGAGGATGCGCATATCCTTCTGGTGGATAAGCGGCCGGGACTGGCGGTTCACCCCCATGATGGGGCAGAGTACGGCAGAACCCTCATTGACCATATCCAGGCTTACCTGTATCAGAAGCGGGAGTGGAGCCCCAGAGGGGAGAACAGCTTTGTGCCTGCCCTGTGCAACCGGATTGACCGGAACACCGGGGGCATTGTGATTGCCGCCAAAACGGCGGAGGCTCTGCGGGTAATGAACCAGAAAATCAAGGACCGGGAGCTGGACAAGCGTTACCTGGCCATTGTGGAGGGAACCCCCAGACCCCCCAGGGGGAGCCTCAGGGGCTACCTGTTCAAGGATGCCAAAAAGAACCGGGTCTTTGTCACCGATACCCCTCAGCCCGGGGCAAAAACCTGCCAGACCAACTATATTACATTGTGCAGCAGCCAGGGCCTTTCCCTGGTGGAGTGTGAACTGATTACCGGCCGAACCCACCAGATCCGTGCCCAGTTTGCCCATGCCGGACACCCACTGCTGGGAGACGGCAAGTACGGCAAACTGAACAAACGCTTTGACCGGAACTATCAGGCCCTGTACTCCTATAAGCTTACCTTCCAATTCACCACCGACGCTGGAGAGCTTTCCTATCTGAATGGCAAGAGCTTCCAGGTGGATAAGGTGGATTTCGTGGAGGAATATTTTCCCGGACTGAAAATACCCAAAACGGAGTAAATAGATATGAACATAGCCAAAATTATGATACCCAAGGTGATGACCGCCTTTCTCCATGACAAAAACACGGTGCGCCAGGGTCTGGAGGTTATGACCCGGTATGGCTATACGGCTGTGCCGGTGCTGGACGACGGGGACTGCTACCTGGGCTGCGTGACGGAAGGGGACTTTCTGCGCCATGTGATGGCAGTGGGCAGCACCCAGAAGCATGACCATGAGCATTACCGGATCGGGGAGATTTTCCGCCGGGATTTCTGTCCGGCTGTGGACATTGATGCACCGGAGGAGCAGGTGATTTCCGCCATTTTGAACCAGAACTTTCTGCCGGTGGTGGATGGCCAGGGAAAGCTTTGCGGCATCATCACCAGAAAAAGCGTCATTTCCTACCTTTGGGAAAAAGTGAACCGGTAAGAGGAGGAATTTCCGTGGGTTGGCTGAAAAAAGGAAAGGGACTGGCAATTACCCTGGGACTTACCGGGACGGCTACGGCCCTGGGATTGCTGTTCGGAGAATGGCAGCTCCACGAAGCCAATGTGGTGGTGCTGTATATTCTCGCTGTGCTTCTCACTGCCCGCTACACCACCGGCTATGTCTGGGGGTTGGTGGGCGGTGTTCTTTCCGTCCTGCTGTTCAACTGGTTTTTTACGGAGCCGGTGTCCACCCTGAAGGTGACGGACCCTTCCTATCTTCTGACTTTTCTCATTATGGCCATCACCGCTGTGACCACCAGTACCCTGACCAGCCGGGTGAAGGATTCTGCCCGCAGAGCCCAGGAAAAGGAGCAGCAGACAGCCACCATGTACCGCCTGACCAATCTACTGTCGGATGCGGAGGATATGGACAGCATAGCCTCCATCATTACTCAGACGGTGAGCGACAGCTTTCAATGCCTGGCAGCCTGCCTGTGCTTTGACCAGCAGGGCAAGGCGGAGAAAACCTACATCCAGCAAAAGGATGAACATGCCCAGATTCGCCGGGAACTGCGGGAGGATCTGAGCCGGCAGATGTATGCCTTGCACCAGGAGTGCAGCCAGGGTGAGGAGTTTTACGACTGGCCCATTTACGGACGCAGCAATATTCTGGGTGTGGTGCGGATTCCCAGGGAGACGGCCCGGAACCTGACAGAATCCAACCGGAAGATGCTCCATGCCATCCTGGAAACCGCCGCCATAGCCATGGACCGGCTGTGGATTTCCCTGGCGGAGCGCCAGACCCGGGAGGCTGTGGAGCGGGAACGGTACCGCAGCAATCTGCTGCGCTCCATTTCCCATGACCTGCGTACCCCTCTCACGGGAATTATGGGCATGAGTGAAATGCTTATGGATTCCCTGCCGGAAGGGGAGAACACTTACACCATGGCGGCGGACATCTACCGGGATGCAGAGCATATTTTGTCTCTGGTGCAGAATATCCTGAACCTGACACGGCTCCAGGAGGGAAAGCTGCGGCTCCAGCGGCAGATGGAGCCGCTGGAAGAGGTGGTTGGCTCTGCGGTGGCAGCCATTTCCAAGCGGTACCCCGGCCGGAAAGTGGATATTACCATGCCGGAGAATCTATTGATGGTTCCCATGGACCCCCGGCTGATTGACCAGGTGCTGGTAAACCTGCTGGACAATGCCCAGCGCCATACCCCCCAGGACAAGGAACTGGGGATTGCTGTGGAGGAAAAGGGCAATTTTGTCCAGGTACGGGTATACGACCGGGGCTGCGGCATCAAACCGCAGGATCTTCCTCATATTTTTGAAGCATTTTACACGGAAAAAAGCGCCTGTGCAGATGCCGGGAGCGGCGTGGGATTAGGACTTGCCATCTGTCAGAGCATTGTGCAGGCCCATGGGGGCACCATCATCGGACAAAACCGGGCAGGGGGCGGTGCGGAATTTATCTTTACCCTGCCTCTGGAGGTAGAAGAAAGTGAATGAACGGCAGATTTTGATTGTGGAGGACGACCCCCAGATTCGGAACTTTATACAGTACACTTTGAAACGGGAGGGCTATTCCAGCCTCACCGCCGGAACGGCCCAGGGCGCCATGAGCATCCTGGTCCGGGAGCGGGTTGATGTGGTGCTGCTGGATTTGGGCCTGCCGGACTATGACGGTCTGGAGGTCATCCACAAGCTGCGGCAATGGTGGGACGGGGGAATTCTGGTAGTGTCCGCCCGGGATCAGGACCGGGAAAAGGCGGCGGCTCTGGATGCAGGAGCGGACGACTACCTGACCAAACCCTTCTCAGCAACAGAGCTGATGGCCCGGCTGCGGGTGACCATCCGCCATCTGGGACGCAGTTCCGGTACACCCCAGAGCTGTGTTCTGCGCACCGGCCAGCTGACCATGGATTTGGACAAGCGGCTGGTGACCCTGGAAGGACAGCCCATCCACCTGACGCCCATGGAGTACAACCTGCTGCAGCTTCTGTTCCGGAATCTGGGGAAGGTGCTCACCACCAAAACCATCCTCAATGAGATTTACGGCGTAGGCTACGGCACCGATACCCAGGCTTTGCGGACGCTGACCGCAGCCCTCCGAAGAAGAATTGAAAAGACACCGGCGGTTCCCCAGTACCTGATTACAGAAATCGGCGTTGGGTACCGGCTGGCAGACTTGGGATAACAAAGCACACACCTCTTGCAAAAGGGGTGTGTGCTTTTTCTCACACAATTCTCACACGCTGCCCCATTCTCTCACACCATCCTCACAGGTTCTGCACTATACTGTGGTCACAAAGATGACGGAGGTGTCAGATATGTATTGGGAAGCAGATAAAGCCCAGCTGGATGAGCTGTGTCAGGAGGTTCACCGGCTGGTGACCAATCGGGAATATGAAAAGGCAAAAGCCCTGGCAGAACAGGCAATGGCAGCTTACCCCAACGCTCCCCAGCCCCACAATCTTCTGGGAATCGTGCTGGAGAAGATGCAGTGCCACGCCCTGGCTATGCGCCACTTTCGGGCGGCCTACGCCCTGGACCCCGGCTATGGTCCGGTAGGGAAGTCTCTGGATACCTTTGGGACTTTCCGCTCCGGGGGAAAGCCCAACTTCGGGGATGAGGATTGTGAGCATGAGGGAAAGGGTCGGCATTGGCAAGCTTGTGAAGCCAGCAGTACCGGCCATATGACAAGGAGGTAAATTATGAAACGAGGACTTAACTTTTTCGGCCAGCAGCCGGTGAAGAATTACACCTTGATTGTGGGCTGCGGCTCACTGGGAGCCGGGATTGCCAGAAACCTTTCCAACCAGGGAAAGGACGTGCAGATTTTGGATAAGAATGCCCAATCCTTCCGCCGCCTTTCCGGTTCTTATGGCGGATTGAGCACCGTGGCAGACGGCACAGACCTGGATGCCCTCCGGGAGGCCAACATCCGCAGCGCCACCACCATGCTGGCGGTGACGGATAGTGATTCCACCAACCTGATGATTGCCCAGATGGCAAAGGAACTTTTCGGCGTGCCCAAGGTGGTGGCACGGGTGTACGACACAGAACGGGAAGCGGCCTTCCGGGATGCCGGGGTGGATACGATCTGCCCCGCAGCCCTGTCTGCCAAGGAAGCAGACAAGTACCTGGAGCAATAGGAGGATTCGGATATGAAAAAGAGAATTTTGCTGGTGGGAGGCAGAAGCAAAGCCAAATCCCTCTCCCAGTCCCTGCTGGGCCGGGGATTTGAGGTGACGGTGGTGAACCGGACCTATGAGGACTGCCTGACATTGGCGGAAAACAAATCCCTCCATGTGATTCACGGAGACGGCACCAAGCCCCATATTCTGGACGAGGCGGATGCCTCTCATTGTCACATTTCCATCGCCCTTTCCTCGGTGGATGAGGACAATCTGCTGGTGTGTCAGCTGTGCAAAAAGAAATTTGGAATCCGGAAAACCGTAGCCCTGGTGTCCGACCCCAAGAAGCGGGATTTCTTCTATAAAATGGGTGTGGATAGTGTGGTCTGTGCCATATCTGCCGTGACCAGCGTGATCGAGCAGCAGACCTTCGTGGAGGACATGGCGAACATTGTTCCCATCGGAAACGGAAAGGTACATATTGCCCAGGTGCCCATTTCCGAGAGCAGCCCTGTGGCAGGGAAGAAACTGTGGGAGACCAATCTGCCCAAGGAAGTGATTGTGGGCTGTATTCTTCGTGGAGATACCGCCATCATCCCCCGGGGTGACAGCCGGCTGCATGTGGGAGATATGCTGGTGGTCATCTCCGGAAGCGGTCAGGAGATGGAAGCCATCCGTATGCTGACAGGAGGTAGCCTATGAACAGACTCAGTCGCTGCTCCAACTGCGGAAAGCTGATGGTGCTCATCGGCCTGTGTGTCTGTGCACCCCTGTTGGTTCTGCCCTTTTATCCCCAGGACGGGGTGCATGCTATGAGTTTCCTTGTGCCCGGTGGACTTTCTGTAGCCGTAGGCGTGATTTTGTGCCTGGTGAAAAAGCGCAAGGACACCGCAGACGGCTGGCGGACCAGTATCCGCCACTCCAGCCTCACGGTGCTGTTTGCCTGGAGCTGGGGAGGTGCTTCTGGGGGCGGCTCCCTTTGTCCTGTCCCGGCTGCTGAACCCGGTGCAAGGTGCCTTCGAGGCGGTCAGCGGTTGGACCACCACCGGCCTTTCCGTAATGGATGTGTCCAAAACCCCTCAGATTTTCCTGTTCTACCGGAGTTTCATGCAGTACTGCGGCGGCCTGGGGTTTGTAATGATGATGATTCTGCTGATTTCCGGAAAGGAGTCTATGGAGCTTTACTCCGCCGAGGGACACCCGGACCGGATTATGCCCAACATCAAGCATACCGCCCAGGCGATTTTCCTGGTATATAATGTCTGCCTGGTGCTGGGGACCATTGCCTACCGGGTGGCGGGAATGTCCTGGTTTGACGGCATCTGCCACAGTATGTGCTCGCTGTCTACCGGCGATTTTTCCACCAAACTCAACTCCATCGGAGAATACCACTCCTTGTCCATTGAGCTGATTACCATTGTTCTGATGCTCATTGGTACCACCAACTTTGCCGCCCTGCTGCTGGCAGCCACCGGAAAGTTTCGGGCTTTCTTCCGGGTCAGTGAAGTGCGGTTCATGGTGGGGCTTCTTGTGGTGTTTATTCCTACCACCGCTTTCTCTTTGATGGAAGGCCTGAATATCAGCTACTGGGAGGGTCTGCGGAAGTCCGCTTTTGATGTGGTGTCCGCCCTGTCCACCAGCGGCTATTCCACCATGAGCTATGCCCAGTGGCCGGCTTTTGCCATTGGGGTGCTGATTCTTATGATGCTCATTGGCGGTGGGGGAGGCTCCACAGCCGGCGGCATCAAGCTGTCCCGGGTGTATCTGCTGCTGCGGTTTGCCCTGATGCACCTTCGGGAGCGGATTTGCCCCACCAACAGCATCCAGTGTCCCACCTATTGCAAAGCCTCCGGCAAGGAGCCTATCGATGCCAGACTGATTCGGGAGACGGCAGCCTTTCTGGGGGCATACCTGCTGCTCTATACCCTGGGCACCCTGGCCATGACCCTGACCGCTGGCTGCTCCCTGACAGAAGCCATGTTTGACTTTGCTTCCAGCCTCAGCACGGTGGGGCTTTCCATCGGCATCACCAATCCGGCTACCAACAGCCCCACATTGATTGTGGAGATACTGGGCATGATGCTGGGACGGCTGGAGATTTTCATTGTCCTCATTGGGGTAGCTTCCGGATTTGACTGCCTGAAAGATTGGGCCAAAAAGCTGAGAAAGGAATAAGTCCGGTTCAATTTGCAAAAAAAGCGGCAGGAAAACCTGCCGCTTTTTCTTTATAGAATTTCTGTGATGGTGCCGCCGCCTACTACCATGTCCTCCTGATAAAGGACAACCGCTTGCCCCGGAGTAAGAGCCCGCTGAGGCTTTTCAAATACTACCTTTACCATGCCGTTATCCAGGGGGTAGGCCACTGCATCCTGGGGAGTGTGGCGGTATCTTGCCTTGGCTTTTACGGCAATGGGAGCGGTGAGCCGGTCAAAGGGAAGGAAGTTCCAGTCCTTTGCCAGCAGGGTGGTGTGAAACAGGGCTTCCTCCGGACCTACGGTGACGGTGTTGGCTTCCATATCCTTCCCGCACACATACACCGGCTGGCCCATGGCAAGCCCCAGCCCCTTCCGCTGTCCCAAAGTGTAGGCAACTGCCCCTTTGTGCTGCCCTACCACCTTTCCGTCTGTGTCCAGAAAATCTCCCTGGGGGTAGGCCGTACCCCGGTAGCGCTCCATGAACGCCACATAATCCCCGTCGGGAATGAAACAGATGTCCTGACTGTCCCGCTGCTGGGCGTTGACAAACTGCTGCGCTTCGGCGATTTTCCGCACCTGCTCCTTGGAAAGCGCACTCAAGGGGAACAGGGTGTGGGCCAGCTGCTCCTGGGTGAGGGAATAGAGGAAATAGGATTGATCCTTGGCAAGATCGTCCGCCCGGAAGAGAAGATACCGCCCGGTATCCGGGGCCTTCCGGATTTTCACATAATGGCCGGTGACGATATAGTCACAGCCCAGCTCCATAGCCTTGTCCAGCAGCAGCCGGAATTTGAGATGCTTGTTGCATTCCACACAGGGATTGGGAGTGCCGCCGGATTCATAGCAGGAGACAAAAGGCTCCATGACATACTGCCGGAATTCCCGGGAAAAAGAGAAAACATGGAAGGGGATTCCCAACCGTTGGGCTACGGCGGATGCCCGCTGGGTGTTTTCTTCGGTATGGCAGTCTGCGCCGGGGGTACAGTCCGTCAAAAGCATCGTTGCCCCAACACAGTCGAACCCCGCCTGCTGCATGAGATATGCGGCTACGGAGCTGTCCACACCGCCGCTCATGGCGATGAGTGCTTTCTTGTTGCCCATGGAATGACCTCCTTTTTGTAGCAGTATTTTAGCACGGGGGAATGGAAAATGCAATGGAGGAAAATGGAAAGGATACATTGCATTTTGTAACCTGTTTTTCTACAAAAATTTCCAAAATAATGTAAATTATGGTAAACCGCCAACAAATGCGCTTCCAAACGGTAACAAAGCTGTAATCTTTTTTGAAAAAAGGGTTGCAAAAGAAGAATCTCTCTGTTATAATGGAGCCGAATCATGTATAGATACAAAGGAAAGGAGCATAATCTTTCATGAGACGACTTACCAGTTTGGTAATGGCAATTGTTTTGGTCTGCGGATTGGTTCTGTCCTGTGTACCGTTTACTTCGGCAGCAGGCTCCAGTATGGTGACCAGTGATGCCGCCGTACAGGTGATTAAAACCTTCGAAGGCTTTTTGAAATATCCGGTTTGGGATTATGGCCAGTATTCTGTGGGCTACGGTACCCGCTGTCCTGATGACAAACTGGAGGAATACCGGAAAAACGGTATTTCGGAAGAGGATGCAATTGCTCTGCTGCGGGAACACCTGCAGATTGCAGAAACCGCAGTCAACACCCGGATTATTGACCGGCTGGGGGTGAAGCTCTCTCAGAACCAGTTTGATGCGCTGGTGTCCTTTACATACAACTGTGGTTCCGGCTGGGCCTACGACACCAACGGAACTTTGTATAAGGCTATCGCCAACGGTACCACCGGCAATGAGCTCATCCGGGCTTTTGCTCTGTGGTGCATCGCCGGCGGCCAGATTCTTACCGGTCTTTTGAACCGCCGCCTTTGCGAAGCGAATATGTACCTCAATGGGGTATATTCCAATACACCTCCCTCCAACTATGGTTATGTGTACTACGATGCCAACGGCGGCACGACCACGCCCCGTTCCCAGGGTTACAGCACCCAGTGGGATGCTGCACCCTATCCCGTACCCTACTATGAGGGATATGTGTTCCAGGGCTGGTATACCCAGAAGGAAGGCGGCACCAAGGTGACCAACCTGGATGCCAGCACCAAGGGGAAAACCCTGTATGCCCATTGGTCCGCCAATAGCGGCGGCAGCACCGGCGGCAATACCGGCGGAAGCACCGGTGGCAACACCGGCGGAAGCACCGGTGGCAACACCGGCGGAAGCACCGGCGGCAATACCGGTGGGAACACCGGTGGCAACACCGGCGATCAGATTGCTTCCGGCACCGCCATCACCCCGGTGACCGTAACGGTTACGGATACGGACGTGAATGTGCGTACCGGCCCCGGTCTGAGCTACTCGGTGATTGGTTCTGCCCAGAAGGGGGCCAAACTGACCATTACGGAGATTGGTAAGGCAGACGGTCATACCTGGGGCAGATATTCCGGAGGCTGGCTCAGCCTGACCTATACCAACTATAGCGAGTTGACAACGGAACCGGAAACCAAGCCTACGGAGCCGGATACCACGACTCCCACGGAGCCGGAAACCACCGCTCCCACCCAGCCGGAGACGACTGCACCTACGGAGCCGGAAACCACCGCTCCTACCCAGCCCCCGGTGACTCAGCCCACCTTGCCGCCTACCTCCGAGGGAGAGCAGGAGATTCACAAGGATCCCCCCAGCGGCTCTGAAAACCAACCTGCCCCCGAGCCGGAGACCACCGCTGAGGCTTCCAATCAGCAAACCGAGAAAACCAAAACCTGGACAGGTTATGTGACTGCGGAAGAGACGGCCTTGCGGAAGGATGCGGGAATCGGCTACGAACAATCCGGCAGCGTAAAGGCAGATACCCTTTTGGAGTTTACCCAGATTCGGGGAAGCTGGGGCAAGACCAGCGAAGGCTGGGTGAGCCTGAAGGATGTGCAGATTCTGTCTGTGCCCACGGAGGACGAAGACCTGGCAGATGTGTGGGTCGGACAGGTGTACGGTTGCAAGCAGCTTTCTCTGCGGAGCGAGCCCACCATCAACAATAACATTGTTGGCTGGGTCAATGACGGCACAGTGCTGACCATTACGGAAATTGTGGAAGAGGACGCTCAGACCTGGGGCAAGACCGCTGATGGCTGGGTAAGCCTCATGTATGTGCAGCTGTTGTCCACCCCGGAGTCCTTCCGGGAGAACAACGCCCAGTATTGGACTGCCCAGGTTACCCAGCGTCAGGAGGGTCTGGTATACAGCCAGCCCAGCCTGGAGGCGGAAACCATCGGTACCATGCCTGGCGGCAGAGTGGTTACCATTCTGGAAAACCAGGTACAGGACGGAACCCTTTGGGTAAAGACCTCCCAGGGCTGGATTCTGGGAGACACGGTGAAGCTGCTTACAGCCCCTGAGGAGATTTCCCAGGAGGAGGGCGGTGTGGTTACCGCTCTGGTGAACACCAAAGCACTGCTCCGGACTTACAGCCAGCCGGATTCCCAGGAGGAAGCCACCGGCACTCTGGGCATCAACAACCTGGTGCTGATTTACGAAACCAAGACACAGGACGAAGTTCTGTGGGGCAAAACCTCCCAGGGCTGGATTCCTATGGACAGCGTCAAGGAGCTTTAACAAAACAGCAAGGGCCTGCCGGCTTCCCGGCGGGCCCTTTTTCTAAAGAAATCCTTGCAATTTCTGGGATTTTTCAGTATAATAAACTGATTCATTTTACTATTTTGCAAGAGGGACAGACAGTGTATTTAAAATCTTTGGAAATCCAGGGCTTCAAGTCCTTCCCGGACAAGACCCTGATTCGTTTCGGAGACGATATCACCGCCATCGTAGGCCCCAACGGCTCCGGAAAATCCAATATCTCCGATGCCATATTGTGGGTGCTGGGAGAGCAGAGCAGTAAGACCCTCCGGGGCGCCAAGATGGAGGACGTGATTTTTGGGGGAACCCAGAAGCGCAGCGCCGTAGGCTTTGCGGAAGCTACCCTGACCCTGGACAATACCGACCGGGCCCTGCCCTATGACGCAGACCAGGTGATGATTACCCGGCGGTATTACCGCTCTGGAGACAGCGAGTACTATATCAACCGCCAGTCCGCCCGGCTCAAGGACATCAACGAGATGTTCATGGACACCGGCCTGGGCAAGGAGGGCTATTCCAACATCGGCCAGGGTAGAATCGACGAGATTCTGGCCCTGAAAAGCGGCGACCGCCGGGAGATTTTCGAGGAGGCCGCAGGTATTTCCAAGTACCGCCACCGGAAAGAGGAGACGGAGCGGAAACTGGCTCATACAGAAGACAACCTGATGCGGATTAACGATAAGGTCTCCGAGCTGGAAATGCAGTTGGAGCCTTTGAAGCAGCAGTCGGAAAAGGCCAAGAAATACCTCCTGCTCCGGGAGGAACTGCAAGGCGTGGAAGTGGCTGTGTGGCTTGACAAGCTGGAAAAGCTCTCTGCCGAGGCAAAGAAAGCGGAGGAGGACTACAATTCCGCCGCCTTTGTGCTGGAGCAGGCCCAGGAGGAGCTGAACAACCTCTACACCCAGACAGAGACCATGGGAGGCGACCTGCGGCAGGAAAGCGAGCAGGTGGAGAACCTCCGGGTGCAGGTGAGTATGCTGGAAGGAGCCCGGCAGCAGTTGGAAGGCCAGTGTGCCGTCATCCGGGAGTCCATCCGGCATAATGAGGAGAATATCCGCCGGAACCAGGAGGATTTGCAGGGGCAGGAGAGCCGCAGCAGCGGCATTTCCGCCCAGCTGGACCAGACCCGGGAGCGGATTGACCAGATTGCCCGGGAGCTGGGGGAGAATCAGAAAAGCATTGATGATTTTCAGCAGCAGCTGGGTGCCATGACCGCCGATGCCCAGGGCATTACCCGGCAGTTTATGGAGCTGCGGAGCAAGCAGATTCAGCTCACCGGACAGATTGCCTCCGGGGAGGCGGATTTGCGGGTGCTGGAAACCGCAGCCCAGGAAAATGAGGCAAGAGCCTCCCAGCTTCAGGAGGATTTGACCGCCGGAGCAGGGAAGCGGAAGGAAGCCCAGGAGAATCTGGACCGGTGCCGCCGCCAGTTGGCAAAAGCCCGGGAGGATATGACCGCCGCCGGTAATACCATCTCCGGCTATACCCTCCGGCAGACCACCCGGGTCCAGCGCCGGGATCAGCTGGCCCAGGCCGCCGGGAAGGTGAAAGGGGAGCTGGACTCCCTGAACGCCAAGGTGCGGGTGTTCCAGGCTATGGAGGCGGACTTTGAAGGCTATCAGAAATCCGTCCGTCTGGTGATGAAGGAGAGCAAGCGGGGAACCCTGTCCCACATTCACGCCCCTTTGTCCCAGCTGATTCATACCCAGGATGCCTATACGGTAGCCATCGAAATCGCCCTGGGGGGAGCCCTCCAGCAGATTGTGACCGACACCATGGAGGACAGCAAAGCCGCCATCGAGTACCTGAAGCGTACCGGAGGCGGACGGGCTACCTTCCTGTCCATCTCCGATACAGAGCCCAAATCCCTCCGGGAAGCCGGGTTGGAGAATTGCCCCGGCTTTGTGGCCATCGCTTCCCAGCTGGTGGAGTGTGAGAAAATCTACCGGCGCATTGTGGAAAATCTCCTGGGCAGAATCGTGATTGCCCGGGATATGGATGCCGCCATCGCCATGGGCCGGAAGTACAACAAGCGGTTCCGCATTGTCACCCTGGACGGCCAGGTGGTGAACACCGGCGGTTCCATGACCGGCGGTTCCATCAACCGGGAGGCAGGCATCCTCAGCCGGGCCAATGAGCTGCAAAAGCTGCTGCAAAGAAAGAGCCAGCTGGACACAGAGCTTGCCCAGCTTCAGGAGCAGCTCCGGGAAGCCCAGCGTGGAGTGGACCAGGTGCAGTTCCAGTTGGAGACCGCCAAGGAGCAGCAGGCGGAGGCAGAAAAGCAGGTGCTGACCCTGGAAGGCCAGGAAAAGCAGCATGAGATCTGGCTGAGCGCCATGGAAAATGCCGAAAGCGGTGCCAGACAGGAGCTGGCGGAGCTGAATAGTAAACAGCAGAACAGCAGCCGCCAGCAAGGAGCCCTTACCGCCCAGCTGGAGATTTACCGCCGGGAGCTGGAAACCGTACAGCAGGGCCTTTCCCAGCTGGAAGGCAGCCAGACCCAGGCAGAGCAGCTCACCGGGGAGATTACCGACAAGATTACCGCCCTGCGGACCCAGACCGCCGCTTTGGAGGCGGAGCGGGATACCGCCCGGGCTCATATCCGGGATCTGGAGCAGCTGCAGCTGGCCGCCCAGACAGACCGGGAGAAAAAGCTGGCGGATATGAACGCCATCCAGGCAGAGATTACCACCTTGCAGAGGGAGCTTTCCCTCCAGGAGGAGAAGAAAGAGGAAAACCGCCGGGAAACCGCCCAGGTGCGGGAGAGCATGAATGAGAGTCTTGCCCGGTACAGCGCCCTGGAGGAGAAAAAGTCCCGGTGCGAGCGGGAGCTGCAGGAGAAGAACAAATCCATCCTCAATATGCAGCGGGCCTGTGTGCTGCTGGAAGGCAAGCGGGAGACCTCTGCCGTGGAGGAGCGGAACATCGTGGACAAGCTGTGGGACACCTACGGCCTGACCCCCAGCACCGCCGAGGAAAAGCGGGGAAAAATCGAATCCGTGGCAGCCGGAACCCGGCAGATTGGGGATTTGAAGCGGAAAATCTCCGCTTTGGGAACCCCCAACCTGGGAGCCATCGAGGAATACGCACGGGTCAACGAGCGTTACACCTACCTGACCGGCCAGCGGGACGATGTGCAGACCGCCAAAAAGGAGCTGGAAGGGATTATCCGGGAGATTACCACCCAGATGCGTACCATCTTCGTGGGAGAGTTTGCCAAAATCAACGAGTACTTCGGACAGGTGTTCGAGGAGATGTTCGGCGGCGGCAAGGGTCAGCTTCTGCTGGAGGACCCGGAGGAGCCCCTTACCTGCGGCATTGAAATCCGGGTACAGCCCCCCGGAAAGCAGGTGAAAACCATCACTCTGCTCTCCGGCGGCGAAAAGGCCTTTGTGGCCATCGCCCTGTACTTTGCCATCCTCAAGGTCCGTCCCACCCCCTTCTGTATGTTGGACGAGATTGACGCTGCATTGGACGACCGGAACGTGGAGCGATTTGCCACCTATTTGCACAATTTGAGTAAGAAAACCCAGTTTATTGTCATTACCCACCGCCGGGGCACCATGGAAGCTTCGGACGTACTGTATGGCGTCACCATGCAGGAACAGGGAATTTCCAAACTTCTCCGTCTGGACCTGAATCAAATGGAGGAGTACCTGGGTATTATGGAATAAGGAGAAAGCTATGGGATTTTTTGATAAAATCAAGGCAGGTCTTGCCAAAACCAGAGATGCCATCGGCGCAACCCTGGGAAATGTGTTTTCCGGCTTCTCGGAAATTGACGATGATTTTTATGACGAGCTGGAGGAAAGCCTGATTCTGGCGGACCTGGGAGTGGACACCGCCACCACCGCCGTGGAGCGGCTGCGGAAGGTGATCCGCCAGGAGCACTACAAGACCACCCAGGAGGCCAAGCAGGCCCTGAAGGATATTCTGGTGGATATGCTGTGCGTGGGCGACCCGGAGCTCCACCTGGACACCAAGCCCTCTGTGATTCTGGTCATCGGCGTCAACGGTGTGGGTAAGACCACCACCATCGGAAAGCTTGCCACCCAGTTTACCAAACAGGGGAAGAATGTGCTTCTGGTGGCGGCGGATACCTTCCGGGCAGCGGCGGCGGACCAGCTGGAAATCTGGGCAGGCCGCTCCGGAGCCTCCATTGTCCGCCAGTATGAAGGGGCAGACCCGGCATCCGTTGTGTATGACGGCATCCAGGCTGCCAAAGCAAGAGGTGCGGATGTGATTCTCATTGACACCGCCGGACGGCTGCACAATAAGCAGAATCTCATGAATGAGCTGAATAAAATCAGCCGCATTGTGAATCGGGAGCTGCCGGAGGCCTCCCGGGAGGTGCTTCTGGTGCTGGACGGCACCACCGGCCAGAACGGTCTGATTCAGGCCAAGCAGTTCAAGGAGATTGCCGGTGTCACCGCCATCGCCCTGACCAAGCTGGACGGCACCGCCAAGGGCGGCATAGTGATTGCCGTTGCCCATGATTTGCAGATTCCCGTGAAGTTTGTGGGGGTGGGAGAAAAGGCAGACGACCTGATGCCCTTTGAGGCCAGAGCCTTTGTGGACGCCCTTTTGTAAGGAGATATGGATATGATGAAGGTAGTATTGGCAAGCAAAAACGCCCATAAGCTGCAGGAAATCAGCAAGATTACCGAGAAGTTTGACATGGAGCTGGTGCTGGAGTCCCAGGTGGGCGTGGACATTGACGTGGAGGAAACCGGCTCCACCTTTGAAGAAAATTCCTTTATCAAGGCCGAGGCGGTGATGAAGGCCACGGGCCTTCCTGCCCTGGCAGACGATTCCGGCATTGCGGTGGACGCCCTGAACGGCGAACCGGGCATCTACTCCGCCCGGTACGGCTTTGACCCCAGCCTGGACGACTGGGGACGGCTGGAGCTGCTGCTGAAAAACACGGAGCAGGTGCCCGACGGCAGCCGTCAGGCCCAGTTCGTGTGCGTCATTACCCTGGTGACCCCGGAGGGCCAGGTGATTCAGGCCAGAGGAGAGGCCTATGGTGAGCTGCTGCGGCAGCCGGCAGGGGAAGGGGGCTTCGGCTACGACCCCATTTTCTACTATCCCCCTCTGGGCAAGTCCTTTGCGGAGCTGTCCCCGGAGGAGAAGAACCAGGTTTCCCACCGGGCCCAGGCGCTGAAACTGTTTTACGAGAAATTGAAGGAGGCAGGCTATGCTGACAAGTAAGGAACGGGCTGAGCTGCGGGCAAAGGCCAACGGAATCGAAACCACCCTGATGGTGGGCAAGGAGGGTGTCACCGAAAGCCTGCTGGCAGAGGCGGACAACCAGCTGACCACCCGGGAGCTGGTGAAGGGCAAGGTGCTGGAGGCAGCCATGATGACCCCCCGGGAGGTGTCCGATCAGATCTGTGAGGCTCTGGGGGCTGAGGGCGTCAGCGTCATCGGCACCAAGTTTGTGATTTACCGCTTCAGCCAGAAGCTTCAGGAGGAGCGGAACCAGACGGGAAGAGCCAAGCGGAAGGCCATCCCTGTGAGCAAGTCCGACCCGGTGCGTAAGGGTCTCCGGGCCCGCCGCCAGGCTGCCAAGAAGCAGCGGGAGCAGCGGAACCAGTACTTCCGCCAGATGGCCATTGACAAGGCTATTGAGAAGCAGCGGGAAAAGCAGCTCCACGGCGAGTAATAAACCCATTTATCCGGTAAAATTCAGGAAAGAGGCGATGGTATGCGGCGAATCGGTATCTATGGCGGCACCTTCAATCCCCCCCATCTGGGGCATTTGCGGGCAGCGGCCTATGGGGTGAAGGCGCTGGAGCTTACCCGGCTGCTGATGATCCCCTCCTGTGTCTCCCCCCACAAGCAGCACCTTCCCGAAGGGTCTGCCACAGCCCGGCAGCGGCTGGAAATGCTGAAAATTGCCCTCAAAGGTGAAGAAAACATCCGGGTTTCGGATTTGGAACTGAACCGGGGCGGGGAGAGCTATACCTGGGAGACGGTGCAGCAGCTGAAAAAAATCTACCCCATGGCAGAGCTCATTCTCTTTATGGGAACGGATATGTTCTTGTCCTTTGACAGCTGGAAAAAACCGGAAGTCATTATGGAAAACGCCTCCATCGGCGTGTTTTACCGGGGACTTCCCGGGGAGATGGAAAATATTGTAGCCCAGAAAATCCGGCTGGAATCCCAGGGGGCCAAGGTCTACCTGATTCATAACCCCCTGACGGTGATTTCCTCCACGGATTTGCGGCGGCTTCTGGTACTCCAGTGTGCCGACAGCTTCCTGCCGGAAGGGGTAGGGGACTATATCCGGGAAAATCACCTCTACGGCACCGGCAGAAGCTACCGCCAGCTTCCCATGGAGGAGCTGGAAAAGACGGTGGTGGGGCTTCTCAAGCCCAGCCGGGTAGCCCATGTGCTGGGGTGCCGGGATACGGCACGGCAGCTGGCAGAGATTTGGGGTGCAGACCCGGTGGATGCCGCCAGAGCGGGACTTCTCCACGACATTACCAAGGCGCTGGACGGGCCTTTGCAATTGACTTTGTGCCAAGGGTACGGTACAATATTAGATACTTTTTCTCAGGAAAACCCCAAAACCCTCCATGCCCTCACGGGCAGCCTGGTGGCGGAGCGGATTTTCGGAGAAAACCCGGCGGTGGTGCGGGCAATCCGCTCCCATACCACGGGAATGCCCCACATGAATACCCTGGACAAGATTATTTATGTGGCGGATTATATGGAGCCCAACCGGGATTTTCCCGGGGTGGAGGAGCTGCGGCACCTGGCAGTGACGGATTTGGACGGCGCTCTGCGCCGGGGACTGGAAATGACCATCTCCGTATTGCAGCAGGAGGGGAAAACTGTCTCCCCGGAATCTGCCCAGACCCTTGCCTGGCTCAACGGACAGAAATAAACCTTCCTTCAGAAAGGATTGAAAATTATGTTAACAGCAAAAGAAGTGGCCTACGAGGTTACCAAGGCGCTGGACAGCAAAAAAGGGCAGGACATCAAGCTTCTGAAAATCGACAAGGTATCCAGCCTTGCAGACTATTTCCTCATTTGCACCGGCACCTCCAACACCCATGTCAAGACCCTCTGCGACTTTGCGGAGTACACCCTGGAGCAGCTGGGGGAACCCCTGCTGGGCCGGGAGGGACACCGGGGCAACTCCTGGGAGCTGCTGGACTACGGCAGCATTGTTGTCCATGTGTTTACAGAAGAAGCCCGGCAGTTCTATTCCCTGGAACGGCTGTGGGCCGATGCGGAGCAGGTGGACATCAGCACCATTGTGATAGAAGAAAACTGAAAAGAGGGAATATAGGAAATGAATTACGAATTTACTGCCATTGAGGAAAAGTGGCAAAAAATCTGGGAGGACAAGAAGCTGTACCAGGCAGTAAACGGCAGCGACAAGCCCAAGTTCTACGGCCTGGTGGAGTTCCCTTACCCCTCCGGCGCAGGCCTCCATGTGGGACATCCCCGTCCCTACACCGCTATGGACATTATCGCCCGGAAAAAGCGGATGAGCGGCTACAATGTGCTCTTCCCCATGGGCTATGATGCCTTCGGCCTGCCCACGGAAAACTATGCCATCAAGAACCACATCCATCCTCGGGTAGTGACGGAAAACAACATCCGCCAGTTCCGCCGCCAGCTGAAGGCCCTGGGCTACAGCTTCGACTGGGACCGGGAAATCAACACCACCGACCCCAAGTACTTCAAGTGGACCCAGTGGATTTTCCTGCAGATGTATAAGCGGGGCCTTGCCTACAAGGCCAAGATGCCTGTCAACTGGTGCACCAGCTGCAAGTGCGTCCTGGCCAACGAAGAAGTGGTGGAGGGCGTGTGCGATCGCTGCAGCAGCCCGGTCATCCGGAAGGAAAAGAGCCAGTGGATGCTGCGCATTACCAAGTATGCCGACCGGCTCATTGATGACCTGGAGGGCCTGGACTTCATCGACCGGGTGAAGGCCCAGCAGATTAACTGGATTGGCCGTTCCCACGGTGCCGAGGTGAAGTTCCGCTCCACCCTGGGGGATGAGATTCTGGTATATACCACCCGTCCCGACACCCTGTTCGGCGCTACCTACATGGTCCTCTCTCCCGAGCACGCCTTGGTTTCCAAGTGGATGGACAAGCTCTCCAACCCGGAGGAAATCCGGGCTTACCAGGCCAAGGCCGCTGCCAAGTCCGACCTGGAGCGTACCGAGCTGAACAAGGAAAAGACCGGCGTGAAGCTCCAGGGCGTTATGGGTATCAACCCGGTGAACGGCAAGGAAATTCCCATTTTCATTTCCGACTATGTCCTTTCCACCTACGGCACCGGCGCCATCATGGCTGTGCCTGCCCACGACGATCGTGACTGGGCCTTTGCCAAGGCTTTCAGCTGCGACATTATCGAGGTGGTAGCCGGCGGCAATGTGGAGGAGGCTGCCTTCACCTTGAAGGACGACACCGGCATCATGGTCAACTCCGGCTTCCTGAACGGACTGACGGTAGCCCAGGCCATTCCCGTGATTACCAAGTGGCTGGAAGAGCAGGGAATTGGCAAGGCCAAGACCAACTACAAGCTCCGGGACTGGGTGTTCTCCCGCCAGCGTTACTGGGGCGAGCCCATTCCCATTGTCCACTGCCCCAAGTGCGGCACCGTCCCCCTGCCGGAGGATCAGCTGCCCCTGCTTTTGCCGGATGTGGAGAGCTACGAGCCCACCGACGACGGCGAAAGCCCCCTGTCTGCCATTGACAGCTGGGTAAATACCACCTGCCCCTGCTGCGGCGGGGAAGCCAAGCGGGAGACGGATACCATGCCCCAGTGGGCCGGTTCCTCCTGGTATTACCTGCGGTACATGGACCCCCACAATGACGAAGCCCTGGCCTCTCCTGAAGCTCTGGCTTACTGGAGCCCGGTGGACTGGTACAACGGCGGTATGGAGCATACCACCTTGCACCTGCTCTACTCCCGGTTCTGGCATAAGTTCCTGTACGACATCGGTGTGGTGACCACCAAGGAGCCCTACGCCAAGCGTACCAGCCACGGCATGATTCTGGGTAAGAATCCCCACTATGTGGGCAATTTCGAGACCCAGGCGGAGAAGGACGCCATGGTTGCCAAGTACGGCGCCGATGCCCTCCGGCCTGCGGTGAAGATGTCCAAGAGCCTGGGCAATGTGGTCAATCCCGACGATGTCATCCGGGAATACGGCGCCGACACCATGCGGCTGTATGTCATGTTCATCGGCGACTTTGAAAAGGCTGCCACCTGGTCTCCCAATGCGGTGAAGGGCTGTAAGCGCTTCCTGGATCGGGTTTGGGCCATGGCAGAGAGCGTCACCGACCAGGAAACCGAATACAGCCACAGCAACATGAGCATGATGCACAAGACCATCAAGAAGGTCAGCGAGGACATTGACAACTTAAAGCCCAACACCGCCATCGCTGCCCTCATGACCCTTCTGAACCAGCTGTCCGACAAGGGCTGCAACCGGGCAGAGCTCAAGACGCTCCTGCAGCTTCTGAGCCCCTTTGCTCCCCACATCTGTGACGAGCTGTGGGAGATGAAGGGCTTTGACGGTATCTGCTCCGTGACCCAGTGGCCTTCCTACTCCGAGGAGAAGTGCAAGGACTCCGAGGTGACCATGGCAGTGCAGGTCAACGGCAAGCTCCGGGGCACCGTGGTGATGGAGGCTGACCTTCCCAATGAGGAAGTGGTGAAGCTGGCAACCGCCGATGAGAAGATTGCCCGGTTCCTGGAAAAGAACGGCGGCAGCATCATCAAGACCATCGTGGTGAAGAACAAGCTGGTCAATCTGATTGTGAAATAAGCAATATTTCAAAAAATCTGTCAAAAGATTGATTTCTTTATTGACATTTGCAAACATCTGGCTTATAATAGGAAAGCCGATATGGCCCTGAACGCATCCAGGAAGTAGCCGGATGCCATCGGAGGGAGGGAAAACAATGTCTGAAATTCGCGTAAAGGAGAACGAGTCTCTGGAAAGCGCTCTGCGTCGTTTCAAGCGCAGCTGTGCCAAGGAGGGCGTTATTGCCGAGGTCAAGAAGCGCGAGCATTACGTCAGCCCCAGCCTGAAGCGTAAGCAGAAGTCTGAAGCTGCCCGTAAGAACAAGAGAAAGTTCTATTAATATCCCTCTTGATTGACCTGTTAAAACCCGCAGACTTATGTCTGCGGGTTTTTGTCATATATTTCCCCCAGCTCTTGATAAAGCCCTATGAAGTGGCAGATTCCCAGATTCTTTCCCAGAGCCATAAAGCTTTCCAAATCCTCTTTTGTCCGGGTCAGGGTAAATGCCACCCGCTCCTTTTCTGCATCGATACCATAATGACAGCAAAGCTCCGGGGAAAAATGGGGCAGAGGCGTTGGCTCCGGCGTCACCCCCCGGTAAGCAGCCCCGGCGGACGTTACCTCCACCACCGCCCACTCCAAGGCCACTTCCTGCCAGATGACCCGCCCCGCCCAGGGAGCCAGATGCACTTTCAAAGGTGTCCAAAGGGATGGCGGAGGCAAAAACACAGGGCAGTCTAAACCTTCCGCATAGAGATGAGACACCCCGGTAATCCCGGGAAGACGGTGTAAAATGCGCTTTGCCACCTGCCGGGTTTCCTCACTTCCCGGGCGCTGAAAGTCCAGCAGTACCAAAGCGCAGCCAAAATCCTCCACACAGGCCTGTACCTGCTCCGAAATCTTTTCCGGGTTATGGCGGTCAATGGGAAACTGGTCGGTAACAATCAAAAGACTTCCCCGGGGAAGGCTCTGGGGCAGGCCTGACAGCCCTGTCCCACTGGAGGAGAAGTGACAGCCCAAATAACCGCAGTTTTCAGGAAGCCGGGGGCAGGCTGCTAGTTCCCCCGGGGTCATGGCCAGGTAGAAACCCATGGACAAATACCTCCTGTCATGCTATAATAATGCCAATGCGTATTGCTACACAATATGAAAGAGAGGCTGCCCATATGCCCTTTTCCCTGCTTCCCAAAATGATGGTGCCCGGTATTACGGACCTGACGGAGGAACTGCTGAAAAAGCGAAAGATCCGCCTGCTGATGCTGGATTTTGACAATACCATTGTCCCTTATACCACCAGTACCCCCACAGAGGAGATGGAGCAGTGGCTCAAAAGGATGCAAGCATCGGAAATCGCCATTTGCGTGGTGTCCAACAGCAAAAAGGGCAGGGTAAAGGAATTCTGCCGCCAGTATGACATTCCCTGCATCACCCATTCCAAAAAGCCCTTTCCCAAGGGAATCCGCCAGTGTCTGGAGAAGTATCAGATTCCGGCGGAGAACTGCGCTTTGGCAGGGGACCAGATTTTCACGGATGTGTTGGGAGCCAACTGCCAGGGGGTTCAGTCCATTCTGGTAAAGGCCATCCACAATCACAATTTCTGGCTGAAAGCCCGGCATGTGCTGGAGCTGCCTTTCATATTTATGGCAAGAAAAAGGAGAATCGGATATGAATAATCTTTCCAAGTATTTGACCTTGCTGGAAGAGCCGGGGCTGGGACTGCTGCTTACCAGCCGGTACAGCCGTCACTACGGTGCCCAATACGATATTGCCGAGGGCGTGGCCATTGTCACCAAGGCCGGCTGCCGCTACTTCACCGACAGCCGCTACATAGAAGCTGCCCAGAAGGGCATCTCCGGCTTTGAGGTACTGGAAGTGAATATGCACAATTCCTACACCCAGCGCTTGCAGGAGGCCATCCGGGATTTCGGCATTACCGCCCTGGGCTATGAGGAACATTCCATGACCGCCGGGGAGCTTCTTCGGTATCAGGAAACCCTGGGGGTGAAGCTCATCCCCATGGACGGAAAAATCAACAGCTTCCGAAGCGTCAAGGAGCTCTGGGAGCTGGAGCGGATGCAGAAGGCTCAGGACATTACGGACGAGGCTTTCTCTAAGGTTCTTAAGAGAATCCACGCCGGCATGACGGAAAAGGAGGTTCAGGCGGAGCTGATCTACTGCCTGTATGCCTGCGGCGGAGAGGGGCTGTCCTTTGACCCCATTGTGGTGTCCGGTCCCAATACCAGCCTGCCCCACGGCGTTGCCACCGATCGGGTGATTGAGCCCGGAGACTTCATCACCATGGACTTTGGCGTCATCTGGCACGGCTACTGCTCCGATATGACCCGCACCGTGGCGGTGGGCTATGCCACGGAGGAGATGAAGAAAGTCTATGACACAGTGCTGAAAGCCCAGCTGGCAGGCATTGCCGCCATCCGGGTGGGCGCTACCGGTCAGGAGGTGGACGGCGCAGCCCGGAAGGTGATTGCCGACGCCGGATACGGTGACTTCTTCGGCCACAGCTTCGGTCACAGCCTGGGACTGGAGGTTCACGAGAACCCGGGCTGCTCTCCCAGAAACCCGGAGCCTATGGCAGAAAACGTGGTCACATCTGCCGAGCCGGGCATCTATCTGCCGGGAAAATTTGGCGTCCGGATTGAGGACGTGCTGATTTTCAAGGAGAACGGCAGTGAAAATCTGACCCATAGCCCCAAGGAATTGATAATTATTTGAAAAATCTTTTTCTTTCCCCTTGAAAAAATCGGATTTTTCGGTTAAAATACATAAGTCGAGTTATGTACACATTTTGCCCTTTGCCGGGCGCGTTTTAGGAGGATAATTAAATGATTTCTGTCAGCGATTTCAGAAACGGCGTAACCTTCGATATGGACGGAAAGGTTATGCAGATCATCGAGTTCCAGCATGTGAAGCCTGGTAAGGGTGCTGCATTCGTCCGTGTGAAGATGCGCAATGTCATCACCGGCGGCGTTACCGAAACCACCTTCAACCCCAACGACAAGTACCCCACCGCCTACATTGAGCGGAAGAAGATGGAGTACTCCTACAATGACGGTGACCTGTACTACTTCATGGATCCGGACTCCTTCGAGCTGGTACCCATCGAGAAGAGCGCTCTGGACGACACCTTCCGTTTCGTGAAGGAGAACGATGTTTGCACCGTTATGAGCTACAAGGGCAACGTGTTCGGCATTGAGGCTCCCCGGTTCGTAGACCTGGTGGTTACCTCCACCGAGCCTGGCTTCGCCGGCAACACCGCCACCAACACCCTGAAGCCCGCTACTCTGGAGACTGGCGCCGAGATCAAGGTGCCTCTGTTCATCAACGAGGGCGACAAGATCAACATTGATACCACCACCGGTGAGTATCTGGGCCGTTCCAAGGCTTAATAAGGAGAATTTTTATGACGATTTCTGAGAAGTCCGCATACCTGAAGGGCCTGATGGAGGGCCTGAAGCTGGATACCGACAAGGCAGAGGGCAAGCTGATTGCCGCCATGGTGGAGCTGCTGGGGGACATCTCCAAGAAGCTCACCGACGTGGAGGATACCACCATTGCCATCTCTGATGAGCTGGATGAGATCGAGGAAGATTTGGACGCCATCGAGGACTACATCCTGGATGAGGATGACGAGGACGACTACGACGACGAAGACGACTACGAGGACGACTTCGACGACGAGGAGGACGAGGACTCCGAGGAGGGCTTCGACTTCGGCGATGAGGACACCACCGTTTACGAGGTGCAGTGCGCCTGCGGTGAGGTCATCGACTTCGACGAGGAAACCCTGGAATCCGGCAGCATTGTTTGCCCCAACTGCGGCGAGCTCCTGGAGTTCACCACTGAGGATGTAGAAGAGGAATAATCTTCCAAACACAAAACTGCCCCGAAAAATCGGGGCAGTTTCTTTTTCTTGCATATTGGCAGATTCTCTGCTATAATGTAGGCATAATCCATAAAGGAGGGCTTGCTATGCAAGATATTGGTGTGCAATATCACATCCGTTGCAAAGAAGGGGATGTGGGGCGGTACTGCTTCCTGCCCGGTGACCCGGGACGCTGCGAGGCCATTGCCCGGCATTTTGACAATCCGGTTCATGTAGGCATGAATCGGGAGTATAACATTTATACCGGAACGCTCCTGGGGGAGAAGGTTTCCGTATGCTCCACCGGCATCGGCGGCCCCTCTGCGGCCATTGCCATGGAAGAGCTCGCTGCCATCGGTGCCGACACCTTTATCCGGGTGGGTACCTGCGGCGGCATCGATTTGAATGTGCTTCCCGGGGATGTGGTGGTGGCCACCGGTGCCATCCGGTTTGAACATACCTCCTTTGAGTATGCCCCGGCGGAGTTTCCTTCCGTGCCGGACTTTGATGTAACTCTGGCTCTGCGGGAGGCAAGCCTGGCTCTGGGCTACCGTACCCATACAGGCGTGGTGCAGTGTAAGGACTCCTTCTACGGTCAGCACTCCCCGGAAAAATCCCCTGTGTCCTATGAGCTTCTGCAAAAGTGGGAGTCCTGGAAGCGTCTGGGGGTCAAGGCCAGCGAAATGGAGTCTGCCGCCTTGTTTGTGGTAGCGGCGGCCCTGGGTGTCCGGTGCGGCAGCTGCTTCCATGCGGTGTGGAACCAGGAGCGGGAGAAGCTGGGCATGGAGATGCCCATGACAGAGGATACCTCCGGTGCCATCCGGGTGGGTATTGAAGCCGTGAAGCGGCTGATTGCCCAGGATCAGGAGAAGGCCTGAGGTCATGAAAGGCTACTGGCTGGAAGGGCTGGGGGTGGTTGCCCAAGTGCTTTTGTACTATCTGTGGCCCATGTTTGCCGGCCCCACAGACGGCATCGCGGTGGTTCTTCTGATTCTGTTGGGAACCCTGGTGCTTTCCGGCGCATTGGGCATGGGCTCCGGAAAAAAGATAAAGTTTCTCTATCCGGTGCTGGCAGGGGTGCTTTTCCTGCCCTCCATCCCCATCTATTACAATGATAGCGCCTGGATCCACGCCCTTTGGTACTTTGCCGCTTCCGCTTTTGGTATAGCGGCAGGTTCTCTGATTCGGTATCTGTTCCTTACATTGCAGGAAAAAGGCAGAAAATGACAAAAAATCGGTGCAATCCTTTTAGGACTGCACCGATTTATTATGCTTTGCAATTTTCGGCCTGGGCTTCCTGCGCGGGCTTCGGAGCGGATAGTTCCTTCGTGGGAATCTGGGAGAGAATCACCGCCAGAAATACCAGGGCACAGCCAATCCCTTCCCAGAGGGTGAGGGTATCCCCCAGGAGAATCCACCCGAACAGCAGGGCAAAAGCGGATTCCAGACTCATAATCAGTGAGGCGGAAGCACTCTCCAGATGCCGCTGCCCCAGAATCTGCAGGGAGAAGGCGATGCCCAGAGACAGGATACCGGCGTAGCAAAGAGGCAGCCAGCAGCGGACAATCTGACTCCACACAGGAGCCTCCGCAGCAAACATCACAATTCCGGACAGAACCGTGCATACAAGGCACTGAATGAGGTTCAGAGCCAGAGGGTCCGTATCTCCTGCAAACCGCTCCACCATGATAATCTGCACGGCAAACATGAGAGCACAGGCCAGAAGGAACAGGTCTCCGGCGCTGACGGAGGTAACTCCCACACAGCTCAGGCAGTACAGCCCCACCACCGCCAGCAAGGCACTGACAGGAATCATTCTGGAGGGCCGCTTGCCCAGGAAGATACCAAGAATGGGCACCATGACAATATACATGGCAGTCAGAAAAGCGGATTTACCCGGGTCGGTATTCACCAGCCCCACCTGCTGCAGGTTGCTGGCAAGAAACAGCGGGATACCGAAGAGGATTCCGACTTTCCACAGCTTCTTGCTCCTGAAATCCCCGAAAAAGGGCTTTTTCCCTTTCTGCCTCAGATCCCGCAGCCCGATGAGCAGCAGAAGTGCCGCCACCGCCAGCAGTCCCCGGACAGCCTGAAAGGTAAAGGGCCCCATGTAATCCATGCCCACGCTCTGGGCGATGAAAGCAGAGCCCCAGATGAGGGTTGCCAGCAAAAGGCTGGCGATTCCTTTGAATTTATTTTGCATAATGAATCACCTGCCATACTCTACCATATTCCGGGGATTTTTGCAAGCCGGAGGAATTGCAATTTCCTTTGTATGTGCTATAATAAACAAAAACCACTTAGGAGGTTGACTATGGAAGAAATCACGAAAATCCGCAGCCGGGAAGAGATTCCCGTGGAGGACACCTGGGCCACAGAGGATATGTATCCCAGCGACGAAGCCTGGGAGGCAGAACTGGCTACCCTGGAGGATGACAAAGCCCTTCTTTCCGGTTTTGCCGGACACCTGTCTGACTCAGCCGAAAAGCTCCTGGACTACCTGATCAATATGGAGCGGGTGGACAGCAAGGCAGACCTTCTTGGCAATTACTGTATGCGCAAGGCGGATCAGGATACCCGTGAGGCAAAATACCAGGCCATGTGCGGAAAATTCATGAGCGCTGTGGTGGCTCTGGGAGCGGCTATCAGCTTCCAAACCCCGGAAATTCTGGCCATTTCCGATGAAACCATGGCTGACTTCTACGCTTCCTGTCCGGGTCTGGAGCGGTACCGCCGGTATCTGACCACTCTGCGCCGTCAGAAAGAGCATGTGCTCAGCCCCAGGGAGGAGAAGCTCCTGGCTGCCGCCGGTGAGATTTCCCAGTCTCCCAGCAGCACCTACAGCATGTTTGCCGATGCGGACCTGACCTTCCCCGATGCGCTGGACAGCCAGGGAAAAGCCCATCCCATCAGCCAGGGCACCTATATCGCCTGCCAGGAGAGCCCGGACCGGGTGCTGCGGAAGAATTCCTTTGAGAGCCTGTACCACACCTTTGCCCAGTTCAAGAACACTGCAGCCAGCCTGCTGGACAGCCAGAACAAGCAGCTGAAGTTCTTTGCCGAGGCCCGGAACTTCCTCAACGCCTTTGAGGCTTCTTTGTTCCGTACCCAGGTACCCACCTCCGTATACCGGAACCTGATTGATACGGTGCATAAAAACCTGGATAAAATGCATCGTTATGTAGCCCTGCGGAAGAAGCTGCTGGGGCTGGAGGAGCTGCATTTTTACGATATTTACACCCCCCTGGTGCAGGAGGCGGACAAGAAGATTCCCTTTGCCGAGGCCAAGCAGACGGTGTACGATGCCCTGGCTCCTCTGGGGGAGGACTACCCGAAGATTCTGAAAGAGGGCTTCGACAACCGTTGGATTGACGTGTACCAGAATCTGGGCAAGCGCAGCGGCGCATATTCTGCCGGTGCTTCCGTCCACCCCTATGTGCTGCTGAACTACTCCGGTACCCTGGACAGCCAGTTCACCCTGGCCCATGAGATGGGCCACGCCCTCCACTCCTACCTGTCCAACAAGACCCAGAACCCCATCGATGCCAACTATGTAATCTTTGTGGCGGAGGTGGCCTCCACCTGTAACGAGGCATTGCTCATGGAGTACCTGCTGGGCAAGACCACGGACAAGAAGGAGCGGGCATACCTCATCAACCACTTCCTGGACCAGTTCCGGGGAACTTTGTACCGCCAGACCATGTTTGCGGAGTTTGAGCTGAACATCGGCCAGATGGTGGCAGAGGGCAAGACCCTGACTGCCGAGGTGCTGTGCCAGGAGTACCGCCGCCTGAACGAGCTGTACTACGGCCCCGACATTGTGGTGGACGAGGAGATTGCCATGGAATGGGCAAGAATCCCCCACTTCTACTACGACTACTATGTGTTCCAGTACGCCACCGGCTACTCTGCCGCCATTGCCCTGTCCAAGCGGATTCTGAAGGAAGGGGAGCCGGCAGTGAAGGACTACCTGAACTTCCTCTCCGGCGGCTGCTCCAAGACCCCCATCGACCTTTTGAAGGGCGCCGGTGTGGACATGACCAGCCCGGAGCCTGTGGACCAGGCCCTGGCCCTGTTTGGCCAGCTGCTGGATGAGATGGAAGCTCTCATGGAAGGCTGAGCCATGGAGCCCCTGTTTCTTCCCACCTTGCACACCTTTGCCATGAACAACATCTTCACCGGGTCTTATGGCCTGCTCCGTTTCCGGGCGGTGCCCAATGTGATTATGCGCACCCCCAAGGAGGTGGACATGGAGCAAAGCTCCATCCATGTGGAGTACTGGCATGGGCTGTACTGCTATGAAAAAAGCCAGATGGAAGGGGAGGCTACCTTCCCCATGAGCGAAGAAGGCCGCAGTGCCATGCTTTCCTGGCTGCAGGAGAAAATCTGAAAACGGCTGCCGGTTCGTCCTGAGAACCGGCAGCTTTTTTTGAAAAAACATTGACAAAAATTCCTTTTGTGCTACAATATAGTGGAATATGCAAAGGCAATGGGAAAGCCAAGCGGTGAAATCCGTTTCAGAGAGAGGGGAGAAGGTGAAAACCCCTTATGGATGCAGCCTGCAAGCCACTTTCTTCGCCCCCCGGGAGGACCGGGGCGGGCGCTCCCGTTACAGAGCAGCCAAGATGCCGGGTCGCCCGGTAAATTAGGGTGGTACCGCGAGAAGCCTCGCCCCTATGCAGGGGAGAGGTATTTATTTTTGTAATTTTAAGTGGAGGTAGAAATCCAATGAGCAAAAAACCCTATGGTGTAAACGAGCTGCGTGAGATGTTCCTTTCCTTCTTTGAGTCCAAGGAGCACCTGCGCCTGCCCAGTTTTTCCCTCATTCCCCAGAATGACCAGTCCCTGCTTCTCATCAATTCCGGTATGGCTCCCATGAAGCCCTACTTCAAGGGCGAGGTGGAGCCCCCCAGAAGAAGAATCTGCACCTGCCAGAAGTGTATCCGTACCGGCGACATTGACAACATCGGCAAGACCGCCCGTCACGGCACCTACTTCGAGATGCTGGGCAACTTCTCCTTCGGCGATTACTTCAAGCACGAGGCCATTGCCTGGAGCTGGGAATTTTTGACCAAGGTGGTGGGCCTGGAAGAGGACCGGCTGTACCCCTCCATCTATGAAAACGATGAGGAAGCCTTTGAAATCTGGAACAAGGAAATCGGCATCCCTGCGGAGCGGATTTTCCGGTTTGGCAAGGCGGACAACTTCTGGGAGCACGGCTCCGGCCCCTGCGGTCCCTGCAGCGAGATTTACTATGACCGGGGCGAGAAGTACGGCTGCGGCAAGCCCGACTGCACCGTAGGCTGTGACTGCGACCGGTACATGGAAGTGTGGAACAACGTGTTCTCCCAGTTTGACAACGACGGCCACGGCAACTACACCGAGCTGGTGCAGAAGAACATCGATACCGGCATGGGCCTGGAGCGTCTGGCCGTGGTGTGCCAGGATGTGGACAGCCTGTTCGATGTGGATACTGTTATGAACATCACCAACCATGTCACCGCCATCACCGGCGCTTCCTATGGCCAGAGCCATAAGACCGATGTGTCCCTCCGGGTTATCACCGACCATATCCGGGCAGCAACCTTCATGATTGCCGACGGTGTCCAGCCCACCAATGAGGGCAGAGGCTATGTGCTGCGGCGGCTGCTCCGTCGGGCTGCCCGTCACGGCAAGCTCCTGGGTGTGAACAAGCCTTTCCTGTTTGAAGTGGTGGAGACGGTGATCCGGGAGAACGAGAATCACTACACCTACCTGCGGGAGCGGGCAGAGCACATCATCCGGGTGGTGCGCAACGAGGAAGAGAACTTCGCCCGTACCATTGACGGCGGTATGCGGATTTTCGGAGAGATGCTGGCCGCCCACAAGGAAAAGGGCGAGACCATGTTCTCCGGCGCCGATGCTTTCAAGCTCTATGATACCTACGGCTTCCCCATCGACCTGACTATGGAAATGGTGGCAGACGAGGGCATGGAAGTGGACGAGAAGGCCTTTACCCAGCTCATGCAGGAGCAGAAGGTGCGGGCAAGAGAAGCCCGGAAGGCCCTGGGCGATCTGGCCTGGTCCGGCATTGACCTGGGTCTGGACAACACCCCCACCACCTTTGTGGGCTACGATACCAATACCACCGATGCCAAGATTCTGGCAGTTTGTGTGGGGGATGAAGTGACTGGCTCCATCACCGGCGGCGAGGATGGCATCCTGGTGCTGGATAAGACCCCCTTCTATGCGGAGATGGGCGGCCAGGTGGCTGACCAGGGCGTGATTCTCCTGGGGGACAGCCGGTTCAAGGTCACCAATGTGCAGAAGGACAAGGGCGGCAAGTACCTCCACTCCGGCACCATGGTGAAGGGCTCTTTGAAGGTGGACGATGTGGTGTGTGCCTCCATCGATGTGGAGCGGCGCAAGGCCATTATGCGTGCCCATACCGCCACCCACCTGCTGCAAAAGGCCTTGAAGAGCGTGCTGGGTGACCATGTGCACCAGGCCGGTTCTCTGGTGGAGCCGGACCGGCTGCGCTTCGACTTTACCCACTACTCCGCTCTGACTGCCGAGGAGCTGGCAAAGATTGACTCCATCGTCCAGGCTTCCGTGCTGGAGGGCTACCGGGTGGACATCCGGGAGATGCCCATTGAGGAGGCCAAGGCCAAGGGTGCAACCGCCCTGTTTAACGAGAAGTACGGCGATATGGTCCGGGTGGTCAACATGGGCGGCTACTCCATCGAGCTGTGCGGCGGTACCCATCTGGACAACACCGCAAAGGTGGGTCCCTTCCGGATTGAGAGCGAAGGCTCCGTGGCCTCCGGTGTCCGGAGAATCGAAGCCCTCACCGGCCGTGCCTGCCTTGCAGACATGGAGAAGAACCGGAAATATGTATACAGCGCCTGCGCCATGCTGAAGACCACTCCCTCCGAGCTGAACCACAAGCTGGAGTGCCAGCTGGAGGAGATTAAGGCTCTGAAGCGCTCCATTGAAATGTTCAAGTCCAAGGAAACCGCCGGTGAGGTGGAGCGGTGCCTGTTCGGTGCCCACTCTGTGGGAGACATCCATGTGGTCACCGCCAATGTGCCGGATGCGGATGCTGCCAAGCTGCGGCAGATGGGCGATGCCCTCCGGGATCGGGACAGCTCCGTGGTTGCGGTACTGTCTGCGGTGAACGACGGAAAGATTACCTTCCTGGCAGTCTGCGGCAAGGATGCCGTGGCCAAGGGTATGAAGGCCGGCGAGCTGGTGAAGCAGGTCTGCTGCTGCTGCGGCGGTTCCGGCGGCGGCAAGCCCGACAGCGCCATGGGCGGCGGCAAGGACCTTTTGAAGGTGGACAATGCCCTGGCTATGGTTGACGATTACGTGGCTGAGAAGCTGAAATAAGCAGTAAGTGCGCCGCCGTTTGGCGGCGCACTTTTTAGAAAGAGAGGAGAAAGGCCATGCGGAAGCTCATGTGGTTTACCCTGGGATTTGCGGCAATTGCCGGCCTGGGTATGTTCCTGACAGACCCCTTGCAGCGGCTGATTCTGGCCCTTCTCTGCCTGACACTGGGCGTTTTCTTCCGAATCTTATCCCCATCCTGGGGCCGGGTGGTGCTGATGGCCATGGCAGGGGGAACCGTGGGAGCCCTGTGGCTCTTTGCCTATGGCCAGGTGTACCTGTCGCCCCTGGAGGCGCTGGATGGAAAGTCCCAAGCCCTGGTCATTGAGGCCAGCGATTATCCCGTAGAGACCCAAAGGGGCCAAACCGCAGACGGCTATGTGACCCTGGCGGGAAGATCCTATAAAATCCGGTTCTATCTGGACCAGGGGGAGACAGTTTGCCCGGGGGACAAGATTCATGGCACCTTCTCCCTGCGCTTTACCCCGGAAATGGACAATGCCTACTATCCCGGACTGGGGATTTTTCTAATGGGATACCCGGTGGGAAATCCGGTGGTGGTGCCGGGAGACCCCCTTCCCTGGCAATACTTCCCGGCCCAGCTGCGCCGCAGCGCCATGGACACCATCGCCAATCTTTTTCCATCGGATACGGCAGGCTTTGCCCAGGCGCTGCTTTTGGGACAGACGGAGAACATGTCCGCCGAAACAGACAGAATCCTGGAGCAAAGCGGCATCCGCCATGTGGTGGCGGTATCGGGGCTTCATGTATCCATCCTTTTCGGTTTGGTGCATTTGCTTACCCGGAGAAAGCGCTGGCTGACGGCGTTGGTGGGAATCCCGGTGCTGCTGCTGTTTTCCGGGGTGGCGGGATTCTCCCCATCCATCGTCCGGGCCTGTGCCATGCAGGTGCTGATGATTCTGGCAATGCTGTGGGAGCGGGAATATGACCCGCCCACCGCTCTGGCCTTTGGTGCCGGGATTTTGCTCCTGTGGAACCCCTACACCATTACCTCGGTGAGTTTCCAGCTTTCCGTGGGCAGTATGGCGGGCATTTTCCTGATTTCCGGAAAAATCCGGGGTTATCTCATGGACCGGAAGCGCCTGGGCAGATGGAACCGGAAAACACTGCCGGGCCGGATAGCCGCCTGGGGTGCAGCCTCCTTTTCCGTTACCATGGGGGCTATGCTGATAACAACCCCAATATGCGCCTATTATTTTGGCACGGTCAGCCTGGTCAGTCCCATTTCCAATCTTCTGCTCCTTTGGCTTATTACCTGGATTTTCTACGGTATCATTCTGTGTTTGCTGGTGGCAGGCTTCCTGGCACCGCTGGCAGGCTTCCTTGCCCAGGTGGTATCCTGGGGCATCCGGATTGTTCTGGGAGGGGCAAAGGTATTGGGAAACCTGCCTTATGCTACCATCAGTACGGAAAATGTGTACCTGCTGGGCTTTCTTGTGTTTGCCTATGTGCTTGTCATATTATTTTTGTTCCTGCGCCCCAGAAAGCCCCGGATTCTGTGTGTTTGTCTTGCCATCGGCCTGGTTTCCAGCATTTTCTTTTCCACTTTGGAGCGGTTTACGGGCTCCTACCGGGTTACGGTGCTGGATGTGGGTCAGGGACAGTGTGTGCTGATTCAAAGCGGCAGGGATTGCTTTGTGGTGGACTGCGGCAGCCAAAGTGGAGATTGGGTGGGAGAATTGGCGGTGGACGCCCTGAAGGAGCAGGGAATTTCCCAAATCACCGGCTTGATTCTTACCCATTATGATTATGACCACGCCTCCGGAGTCCGGGACCTGATGGAACTGGTGGACACGGATACGCTGTATCTGCCCCATACCCCGGATGCGGACAGGAGTCTTGCCCAGGGAGCGGAGCAGGTGTACTGGATCAGTACCGTTCTGGAGCTTCCCTGCGGAACGGGGAAAATTACCATTTTGCCGGGAGAAAAGGACAGTACCGACAACGAAAGCAGCCTGTGTATCTTGTTTCAGGCGGAAAACTGTGATATACTGATTACCGGCGACCGGGATCAGAACGGGGAGGAATACCTGTTGGAGCAGATAGACCTGCCCCGGCTGGATGTGCTGATTGTGGGCCATCACGGTGCGGATTCCTCCACCGGCTTGCCGCTGCTGGAAAAGACCCGGCCGGATACGGCGGTGATTTCCGTGGGGGCGAACAATTCCTATGGCCATCCCCAGCCCCAGGTTTTGCAGCGGCTGGAGCTGTTTGGCTGCCGGGTGCTGCGAACCGACCAAAACGGTACCATAGTATTGCGAGGGTGATTTGTTGTGAAAAAAGAGAGCCGGCAGGAAGACAGCCTGGACATTTTGAAAAGGGATATCCGAAACAAGACTGCCGGACGGCTGTACTTTTTTTACGGAGAGGAAACCTTTTTGCTCCACCATTATCTGGAGCAGCTGCAAAAGCTTCTGCTGGACCCCCTTACAGAGGCCTTTAATTTTCATAAACTGACCAACGAAACCTTTACCATCCAGGACTTTCTGAACGGGGTGGAAAACCTGCCTATGATGGCAGAGCATACCCTGGTCTGGGTGGACGAGGTGGATATTTTCAAGCTGCCGGAGGGGGACCGGGAGAAGCTGGCCCAGACCTTCTGTGACATTCCCGACTACTGCACCGTGGTGTTCACCTATGAAACCACCCCCTGGAAGCCGGATAAGCGGCAAAAGAAGCTGTGGACGGCGGTGGAAGCCAACGGCTGCCCGGTGGAGTTTCCCAAGCAGGACGCCAGGAGCCTGGTTCCCTGGATTGGACGGCACTTTGCCGCAGCCGGGAAGAAAATCTCTCCGGAGCTTTGCACTTACCTGATGGAGATTACCGGGGGCACCATGACCGCATTGGCGGGGGAAATCGGCAAAATCTGCGCCTTTGCCCCGGGAGAGACCATTGAAAAAAGCCACATAGACAGCGTGACCGAGCCGGTGCTGGACGCAGTGGTGTTCCAGATGACGGATCTCATGGGCGCCGGGGAATACGGAAAAGCCCTTTTGAAGCTCAGCCAGCTGCTGAAAATGCAGCAGGAGCCTTTGAGCATTTTAGGAGCTATCGGCAGTCACTTCCGCCGTATTTCCGCCGCCAGAACCCTGATTGACCGGGGCAGACCCTCCGGGGAACTGATGCGGCTGTGCGGAATGTCCGATTATGCCGCCAGAAGAACCATGCAGGCTGCCGGACGCTTCTCTCCCCGCTTCTGCCGGACAGCGGCGAACCTGGTGCTGGAAACGGACTACGCCATCAAAACCTCCTATGACGACCCCCAGCGGCTTCTGGAGTTGCTGGTGCTGCGGCTTTCCCAGGAGGCAAGAAATGGTTAAGGTGCAGGAGGCCATTGTGGTGGAAGGCCGGTACGATAAAAACACCCTGTCCCAGATTGTGGATGCCCCCATCCTGGAAACCAACGGCTTTGGGATTCTCAAGGATAAGGCCCAGCTGAACCTGCTGCGCCGGGTGGCTGCCACCCGGGGACTGATTGTATTCACCGATTCCGACGGAGCCGGTTTTGTGATTCGGAACTTTCTCAAAGGTGCCATTCCCAAGGAACATCTGCTCCATGCCTACATTCCCGACATCCCCGGCAAGGAGCGGCGGAAGGCCGCCCCGGGAAAAGAGGGAAAGCTGGGAGTAGAGGGCATGACCCCGGAGATTATCCTCCGTGCCCTCCGGGCTTCCGGTGCCCATATGGAGGACGCCCTGGGCAAGACCCAGGGAAACATCACCAAGCAGGACTTCATGGCCCTGGGCCTCTCCGGGGGAGCGGACTGCAGCCGTAAGCGGAAAAAACTCCTGAAAAAACTGGAGCTTCCGGAGCATATGAGCAGCAATGCTTTGCTGCAAACGGTGAATTTACTGTACGAATTGGAAGATTTCAAGAGAATTGTGGAAGATTTGGAGTAAGAAATGATTGACATTTCCGTCAAAAATTTAACAAAGTTCTTTGTAATAGGAGAAAACCTCCTGGAGGATCTTACCTTTGAGATTCAGGAGGGGGAGCGGGTGGCCATTCTGGGGCGCAACGGCTGCGGAAAGACCACCCTGTTCAAGATTCTCACCGGGGAGATGGATTACGACTCCGGCGAGGTATTCGTAAACCCCAATAAGCGCTTGGGGCTCATCTCCCAGATTCCCCGGTTCCCCCAGGACTACACGGTGGAGGATGTGCTTCGTTCCGCATTTGCGCCGCTGCTGAAAATCCGCAGCCGGATGGAAGCTCTGGAGGAGCGGATGGCGGGAGGCGCTACCCAGGAGATGCTCCGGGAGTACGACAGCCTGACCAACCGTTTTCAGGCGGGAGGCGGCTATGACATGGATGTGGAAACAGAAAAAATCTGCAACGGCCTGGGGATCGCCCGGGAGCAGCGGCAGCAGCTGTTTGACAGCCTTTCCGGCGGCGAGCGCACCCGGATGAACCTTGCCCGGCTGCTGCTGGAAAAGACGGATATTCTTCTGCTGGACGAGCCTACCAACCATCTGGATTTGCGGAGCGTGGAGTGGCTGGAGGGCTACATCCGGGGCTTTAAGGGAACCGTGCTGGCCATCTCCCACGACCGGTATTTCCTGGACCAGGTAGCCCAGCGGGTCATTGAGATTACCGACGGTCATTGTGAGCATTATTCCGGCAACTATTCCTTCTATATTGAAGAGAAGCAGAACCGGTTCAACCTGCAAATGAAGCAGTATCAGCAGGAGCAGGCCAAGCTGAAGCAGCTGGGCTACACCGTTGAGCGGATGAAGGGCTGGGGCATCAACAACCGCACTTTGTACCGCCGGGCCATGTCCATTCAGCACCGGATGGAGCGGATTGAAAAAACCAAGCGCCCCACCACGGAAAAGACTATGAAGGCCACCTTCGGGGAAAAGGAATTCTCCGGCGATGTGGTATTCCAGATGAAAAATGTGGAAAAAATCTTCGGGGAGCGCACATTGTTCTCCGGGGTGGATTTGAAGGTGGAAGGGGGCGAGCGGATTGCCCTTCTGGGGGACAACGGCACAGGAAAGTCCACCTTTATCCGCTGCCTTTTGGGAGAGGAGCCCTGCGGCGGCAAGATTCAGTTCGGCCCCACGGTGAAGGTGGGGTACCTGCCCCAGATTATCCGCTTCTCCCACCCGGAGCGTACCTTGTACGACACCATGCTCTATGAGAAAAACTGCACCCCTCAGACCGCCAGAGACCGCCTGGGCGCCTTTTTGTTCCAGGGCGAGGATGTATTCAAGAAAGTGGGCGACCTGTCAGGCGGCGAACAGTCCCGTCTGCGGCTGTGTATGCTCATGGACGAAAAAATCAACCTGCTGATTCTGGATGAGCCTACCAACCACCTGGACATTGCCTCCCGGGAATGGGTGGAGGCGGCCATTGAGGAGTTTGAAGGGGTTCTGCTGTTCGTCTCCCACGACCGGTATTTCATCGAGAAGTTTGCGGAGCGAATCTGGCTTCTGGAAGGGGAGCATATCCGGGACTTCAAGTGCGGCTACAGCAAGTACCGCTCCATTTTGGAGCATGAGGCCATGGCGGCCCAGCCGGCGGCAGCAGCCCCTGCAAAGCCCAAAAAGGAGAAGCCCAAGGGGGGCACCAAGGAAACGGAAAAGCTGGTGCGCCGCCTGGAGCGGGAGATTGAAAAGCAGGAGGCGGTAATCGGGGAGCTGAATACCGCCATGGAAGCCGCTGCTGCGGACTACCAGGAGCTGACCCGCCTGCTCTCTCAGAAGGAAGAGGCAGAGAACCTGCTCAACGACTTGATGGAGCAGTGGGGGGCGGCCCAGGAGGGGCTGTAAAGCCCATTGACACCGGGAAAAAACCGATTTATAATAACCAAGATTATGGGAATCTCTGAACAAATCGTCTGCGGCTGGACAGCGGATCTTTTTCGCCAGCCATGCAGAATGAAAAACAGGAAATACATACAGTATTCCCCTGTTTTCCATTCTTTTGTCTGACAAAAAATCTCTCGCTGCCAGCTCTTGCCTATTTATTCAGAGCTTCCTTTGATAAAGGAGAGTTTTGAACATGAGTTCTTGCAACGGAAATTGTGCTTCCTGTTCCAGCTCGGACTGCGGCGACCGGAAAGCGGAGAGCCTGCGGGCGAAGCTGAATGAGAAGGCCAGCGTAAAGAAGGTTATCGCCGTGGTATCCGGCAAGGGCGGCGTGGGCAAGTCCACCGTCACCTCCATGCTGGCAGTGGCCATGTCCCGGAAGGGCAAGCGGGTAGGCATCCTGGATGCAGACATTACCGGCCCCTCCGCCCCCACAGCCTTCGGCGTTACCGAGTGCCAGGGTGCCACCAAGGACGGCCTGTATCCCGCCGTTACCAAGACCGGCATCCAGGTCATGTCCATTAACCTTTTGCTGGATGACAGCACCGCACCGGTTCTGTGGCGGGGCCCGGTGATTGCCGGGGCAGTCAAGCAGTTCTGGACAGATGTGATCTGGGAGGATGTGGACTACCTGTTTGTGGATATGCCTCCCGGAACCGGCGATGTGCCCCTGACGGTGTTCCAGAGCCTGCCGGTGGACGGCATTGTGATTGTCACCAGCCCCCAGGACCTGGTGTCCATGATTGTTTCCAAGGCCGTGAAGATGGCAAATATGATGCACATTCCGGTGCTGGGCTTCGTGGAGAACTACAGCTACCTGGAGTGCCCCGACTGCGGAAAGAAGATTTCCGTGTTCGGCAAGAGCAAGCTGGACCAGGTGGCCGAGAGCTTTGGCCTGCCGGTACTGGCCAGACTTCCCATTGACCCTGCCGTAGCAGAAAGCTACGACAACGGCCGGATGGAGGCGGTCAATACCGACCCCATTGCCCCGGTGGTAGAGGCAGTGGAAAAGGCATAAAACACGGGCTGTCCCTCAGGGATAGCCCATTTTATATAAAAAGGACGAGCCGGATGGCTCGTCCCTTTTGCTTATTCGTTGGTGTAGTTGTCGAAATAGCCCTGGATATAGATGATGGGAGTGCCCTTGTCGCCGGAGCCGGAGGTCAGGTCGCACAAAGAGCCAATCAGGTCGGTGAGCCGACGGGGAGTGGTACCCTGGGATACCATGTTGCCCACCAGGCTGGAGCCGTCCTTCTTCTGAATCTCCTGCTTGATAGCATCCCGGAGAGCCTCGCCGGAGAGGGAGGCGAAGTTGTTGTCCGCCAGATACTTGAGCTTCAGCTCATTGGGGGTGCCCTCCAGACCTGCGGTGTAGGCAGGGGAGACAACAGGGTCAGCCAGCTCCCAGATCTTGCCCACGGGGTCCTTGAAGGCGCCGTCGCCGTAGACCATCACTTCCACATGCTTGCCGGTGAGCTCCAGCAGCTTTGCCTGAATGTCCTCCACCAGGTCCTGGCACTCTCTGGGGAACAGCTTTACGGTGTCCTCGGTAGCCTTGTTGGAGCCCAGCAGGCCGTATTTGGCGTTGTAGCCGCTGCCGTCGATGGGAGCGGTCATAATCTCGTCCAGGCCGTAAACCCGCTCAGCGCCGGCGGCCTTCAGCAGCCGCTTGGTGCGGGCACGGGTGTGGATGTCGCAGTGGAGCACATTCTTGGTGTACTTCAGAATGGCCCGGGGGTCGTTGGCGAATACCACTTCCACCTCAGCGCCGCATTCCTTGATCAGGCTGCTGTAATACTCCACATAGTCAACGCCGGTAAAGGGGTGCTTGATGTAGCCGAACAGTTCCCGATAACGCTTCTCATCCAGTACATCCTTGTAGGGGTCTACGCCCTTCTCGTCCATGAGGTCCCAATCAATCAGATGGTTACCCACTTCGTCGGAGGGGTAGCTGAGCATCAGGACTACCTTCTTGCAGCCCTTGGCAATGCCCCGCAGGCAGATGGCAAAGCGGTTACGGCTGAGGATGGGGAAAATCACACCTACGGTTTCTCCACCCAGCTTGTTGTGAATATCCTGGGCAATGTTGTCAACGCTGACGTAGTTGCCCTGGGAGCGGGCCACGATGGCTTCGGTCATAGCCACTACGTCCCGATCTCTGGGAGCCAGTCCTTCCTTCATTGCCTCACGGACACAATCCACGACAATCTTGGAAAGGTCATCTCCCTGACGAATGATGGGAGCCCGGATACCCATCGAAACGGTACCAAACATCCGGCTCATACAAAACACTCCTGTTCTTGAATAGATTGGCGTTTTTATGCACTAAAATCGCCGATATCATTATAATACAATGATATCCATTTGTAAAATAGAATTATCGCAAAAAATAAAATAATTTCAGGAAAAATTTTCTGATAAAATGCAAAGACCCGGCGATAAGCCGGGTCTTTGGGATTCGTAGAAAGACAACCACCCGCTATGCGGGTGAGGCGGAAAAAGTTCTACTTA
>LHCFC01400__coassemble_1411_pt1 | contig 65192 bp, 44 predicted proteins | sample LHCFC01400__metabat2_low_PE_055 | metagenome-assembled genome bin LHCFC01400 | reverse complement strand
CACGATCTGTAACTTTTCTATTTTGGCTCTACCCCAACTATTGACATAGAACCTTCCAGAAATGCTGAACCGGGGCGGTATTCTGTTTCCATGGAATCCGGCAGGGCCGGATTCCTGCTTTTTCAGAAAACGGTCACAAACCAGGTATTGCGGTAGGTGTCCCCGGGCAGAAGGGGAATCAGGTCGCTTTTACAGCCGAAGTCCTCCACCACATCCTGCCGGGAGGGGAGGTTGGTCCAGGGCTCAATGCAAAGGTACGGAGCCTGGGTTTTGGGCCGGTGCCACAGACCCAGATAGGTCATCTGGGGGAAGGTCACCCGCACCCCGTGTCCGGACTTCCGGCTCCGGAGGGTCACCTCCCGGGACATATTCTTCAGGACGATGGCATCCTCGTCAAACAAATCGTGACGCAGGTTCAGAATCTTTCCCTTTTCCAGGGGGTACAAAGCATCCTGCCCGTTGATGTAGACCTGGGGAGTAAAGCCCACCCGGTCCGGCTGGCAGGGCTGGGTGAATTCCAGGTAGTAGTCCGTAAAGTCCTCCCCTTTCTCCAAAGGCACCCGGAAGCCGGGATGGCCGCCGATGCCGAAGGGCAGAATCTCCTTTCCCGGATTCTTCACTTCATAGGTGATTTTCACCTGGCTGTCCTCCAGCCGATAGCCCACCCACAGGGAGAAGGCAAAGGGGTACTGCTTCCGGGTTTCCTCGTTGTCCGTCAGCTCCAGAAGCAGATAGTCCTTCTCATGGACCCGGCAGGAAAATTCCTGGGCGGAGGCAAAGCCGTGGATGCCCATGGGATAGGTCTTGCCCTGATACTGGTAGGAGTCCCGGGTCAGCCGTCCCACAAAGGGGAACAGGTTGGGTGCCCGGTCAGACCAATAGGTGGGGTCTCCCTGCCACAGGTATTCCAGCCCCTCCCGGGACTGGATGTGCAGAAGCTGAGCTCCCAGGGAGTCAATCACCAGCCGCAGCCGGTGGTTTTCAATGGTATAGCGCATGATTTTTCCTCCTTAATCCTTGGCAGGCGGGTACTCGTTGCACAAAAGCCGATAGGGGGGCTCGTCCTCCTCAATCGCCGGGAAGCGGCCCACCGGGGGATTGAATCGGTTATCCGTGTTATCGTCGTTGCACTGGCTCACCTCTGCCAGCAGCACATTCCCGGTACCCGGCTCCACGTTGAAGTCGTGGTATAGATACTGCTGAATGTGGATGGACTCTCCCGGGGTCAGCCGCACCACCCCACCGGCAGGAATGGTGTAGGTTCTGCCGTCGGTATGTACCGTTACCGGGGACTCGTAGTCGATTTCCTCATTCGGCAGGCTGTTATACACCTTGATGAGCACATTACCGCCGCCGCAGTTGATGATGTCCTCGGTTTTGTACCAGTGGAAGTGGTTGGGAGAGTACTGCCCCTCTTTCAAGTACAGAAGCTTCTCAGCGTAGACTTTGGGGTACTTGTCCTTCATCTTCATGTTGCCGTTGCGGATGGTAATGAGGGAAAAGCCCACCTTATCAAAGTCCCCCAGGCCGTAGTCCGTAATGTCCCAGCCCAGCATACAGTCCCGCACCTCGTCATACTCATGCCCCAGATTCTGCCACTGCTCCGGAGTGAAGTGGCAGAAGGGAGGCAAAGCCCGGCAGTATTTCTGGCACATGGCTTCCAGTTCCTTCAGCGCCTTGTTGATTTCGGAACGCTTCATGGTAATCACACACCTTTTCTATGATTCTTTCGCCATTGAAAAAACGGTTTTCCACCCCGAAAAAACCGGGGATTCCTCCCTTGATTTATACCATGGATTTGACCGGTATGCAAGGGGAAAATGCCCCTCAGCCCCGGAGAAAAACGGGATTGGTGTGGGCGATTTTTCCGCCCACACCCGCTCCCCCCCGGGTGCAGGTTTCCAGTCCGGCGAGTCATGGGCAGTTCCCCATAAGTCACTCCACGGCCACGCATTTTCAACACAGAATTTCTCCCCCGTCAGCCTGCCGGGCAGGCGGTGAGGGTCTCCAGGAGGGCACCCAGCAGGTCTTTGTCCAGCTCCATGGCATACAGCTGGCCCAGGAGCACCGGGATGGAGGGCTCTTTCTGAATTGCTTCGAAAATCCGGTCTTTCAGGGGGAAGGAAATCTCCGCCTGATTGAGGAAATCAAAGCACCGGGTCATGGTGTCGTTTTCCAGCCAAACCCCTTCCAAAGGCAGGCAGATGCGGATTTCCGCCTCCGGGGACAGAGCCGGGATCTCCACAATCCAGCTGTGGCTCCGCTCCTCCCAGGACATTGAGGCATCTTCCCAGGGTGCGCCGTTGACGCTTACACAGGGGGCAATCCCTTCCCGGAAGCCGGTGAGCTTTACCCGGTAGCGGCGCTTTGCAGGAATCAGGTTGGTCATTCCCCGGGCGCCGTGAATCACAAACTCCGCCTGGGTCTTTTGGGTATAGGTCATTTCCGTCTGGCAGCAGCAGCCTTTTTCGTAGTCTTTCGTGGTGTTGTCGTCCTCGTAGAGGGTGAAGCTCCCCTCTCCTCCGGCAAACACCCGGATTTCCAGGCTCTCAGGGTTCTTCCCCGCCTGGGAAGGCTGGATTTCGTCGGTAAGGGGCAGGATGCTTCCCCCGTGGGCCAGCACCGGGATGGTAGTCAGATCCCGGTACAGCTCCAGCTTCCGTCCGCCCCGGTAAACCATGCCGGTCTCCAAATCGAACCAGACCCCCTGGGGAAGCCAGGCGGTAACCTTTGCCACATTCAGATTGGGAATCCGGGGGGTGGTGATGGGAGCTACCATCAGCTCGCTGCCGAAATAATACTGATTGGGGAAATCATAGGCCGCCTTTTCCTCCGGCCACAGGTAATAAAGGGGCATCACCAGGGGAAGTCCCTGGGCATAATTCCGGTGGTTCATGGTATACAGGTAGGGAATCAGCCGGTGACGCTGCCGGAGCATATCCTTCATCACCCCTGCCGCCTCCGGCTTATACCGCCAGGGCTCCTTGCTGTTGAACTCGCTGCAGGAGGAGTGGAGGCGCATAATGGGAGAGTAAACCCCCAGCTGCACCCAGCGGGTGGTGAGCTCGTCGTTTTTGTAGCCCATCATGTGGCCGCCGATGTCGTGGCTCCACCAGCCGTAGCCGATGTTGGAGGCGGTGGCGGTGAAGTAGGGCTGGAATTGGAGGGACTCCCAGGTGATGATGGTGTCCCCGGAGAAGCCCACCGGGTACCGGTGGCTGCCGGGGCCGGCATACCGGGAGAAGGTCAGAGGCCGCTTTCCGTCCCGGCCGCTGTCCAGGAAGTGATAGTGGTTGAAAATCCACAGGGGATCCAGCCCGGGAATCTTACAGGAGGTACCCTGCTGCCAGTCAATCCACCAGAAGTCAACGCCCTGAGCCTCCAGGGGATGGTGGAGGTGGGTGAAGTAGTTCTCCATGAACACCGAGTCTGCCGGGTCGCACAGCACCGGGTCCTCCTTCCGGTAGTCCACCCCCATGCTCTTTGCCATGGGCAGGTAGGCTTCCTCATAGCCCCGCACACCCTCTGCCGGGTGGACATTCAGGGTCACGTGCATGCCCCTTTCGTGGAGGTTCTGCAAAAAGGCCTCCGGCTGGGGAAACAGGTCCCGGTTCCAGGTGTAGCCGGTCCAGCCGCTGCCGTACTTGGGGTCAATGTCCACCAGATGCCAGTCCATATCCAGAACCGCCACGGTAAAGGGGATATTCTCCTTCTGGAACCGGTCCATAAGGGCAAGATAGGACTTCTCCGAGTAGCGGTAATACCGGCTCCACCAGTTCCCCAGGGCGTACCGGGGCAGCATGGGAGTGGGGCCGCAGAGGTAGTAGAAATCCCGCAGGGCTTCCAGATAGTCATGTCCGTAGCCCCAGAAATACAAATCCTGTCCCCCCTGGTTCCGGGGAGCTACCCAGCCGTCCTCCGTGAGGATATGGGAAGCGCTGTCGTCCAGCACGGAAAATCCGTTCCGGGACACCACGCCGTGATCCAGGGGAACGGCGCCGTCCGCCATGTCCAGAGTGCGGGCGGTGCCCCCCAAATCCGTCACCGGCTCGCCGTAACGCCAGACGCTGTGAAATTCCGTAAAGCCGCCTTTGACGCTGACAGACAGGCCGTTCTGAGAGAAAGCCTCCCCGTCATAGACCAGGTGCAGCCTGTCCGTATGGATTTCCAGGCCCTTTTCACTATGGGTTACCCGGAAGTCCGTTTTGGGGAAATCCCGGCGCAGAACCATCCGGGTAGGACGGTCCTCAAACAGGCCCATGGGGCTGTATTCCAGCCGCAAAAGCCCCGGGGTCAGCACGGTGATCCGATAATGCTCCCCCTGCACAATGTTCTCAGGGCAAGCCCCGGCATTGGCAGGCATACGAAAATGACTTTTCATAAAATACCTCTTTTACAAAAACGATTTACAAAGAATCAGCCTTTCCCCCGGCTCCGGGCCGGAAGAGGCTTTACCCTCAGAAGATTATAGCATATTTTACAAAAAAATTGTGGATTTTACGTAAAAAGTATGGTATATTTTCTTCAGAAGGAGGCTGTCCCCATGGTTACTTTGAAAGACATCGCCCAGAAAGCCGGCGTTTCCCTCAGCACCGTGTCCAACGCCCTGAACGGGCGGAAAAACATCGGCCCCGAGACCCGGGACCGGATTCTTGCCATCTGCGAAGAGATGCACTACCAGCCCAATCTCATCGGCCGTTCCCTGAAAACCGGAAACTCCCGGGTGATTATGTTTAATTTCACAGACTTTGACCGGGGCTTCTACCTGAAAATCATTGAAGGCATCAGCGACTATGTCTACGCCAAGGACTATGACCTGATTATCTGCACCAGCCGCAGCTGCGAAAAGTTTATGAACCAGAGCTTCACCTCCGGGTGCATCACCCTGGACCGCCATTGCAGCGACAGCCTGCTCTCGGCCTACGCCTCGGAGAAGTATCCCATCATCTCCATGGACCGGATGATCAATGCACCTTTCATCAAAAGCGTGGTGGTGGATAACTATTCCGCCCAGCGGTCCCTCATGGAGCAGGTGATTCAGCGGGGCTTCCGCTCCTATGCCTTCCTCCAGGGCTTCCCCTCAGAGGACAGCTCCCAGCGGTATGCAGGCTTCCTGGATGCCCTCACCCAGCACGGCATTCCCTTCAAGCAGGAAAACCTGTACCAGGGGGACTACAAAGAGCGCAGCGGCTACCAGACCGCCCGGCTGATTATGCTCAAAAGCCAGCTGCCGGAGGTGCTGGTCTGCGCCAACGACAACATGGCCATCGGTGCCATCAAAGCCTTCCGGGAAAACGGACTCCGGGTGCCGGAGGATATTTCCGTCACCGGCTTTGACGATGACGGCCGGGCCAAGGAATTTGACCTCACCACGGTGGAAATCCCCAACTATGAACGGGGCTACATTGCCGCCCAGTATCTGCTTGCCAACATTGAAGGCGCTGCCGACTACGGAACCTGCAAAATCTCCACCCGGGTCAAATGGCGCTCCACAGTCCGATAACACGCCCCCCGGGAGAAGGCACTCATTCTGCCTGACCTTCCGGGGGCGTTCCCATATATTTACGGAAGGTGCGGTAAAAATGGGACAGCTGGGAAAAGCCGCACTGCCGGGCCGCCTGGGTCACAGGCAGCCCTTCCACACTGGTCAATATCCGCACCCGCTCACACCGCAGGCGGTTGATATACTCCACCGGGGTCATGCCGGTGACCTGCCGGAAGCGGCGGCAGAAATAGTACTTGCTGTACCCCGCCTCCTCCGCCAGCCGCTCCACCTCCAGGGCTTCTCCATAGTGGCGCTCAATGTAGCGGATGACCTTCTGGATGGGGGCAAACTGCCCTTCCTCCGGAACCTGGTTCTTTTCCCCCCAGCCTTCCACCACCGCCCCCAGGAGAAACAGGAGCAGTCCCTTCCGCTGCAAGTCCAGACTGGTGCTTTGGGACTGGGGCTGGCGAAATAACTCATTTAGCGCCCAATCCACCCGGTTTTCCCGAAAAACCGGGGTATTCAGCCGGGAAAAGTCCAGAGAAATCCCCATCTGCTGCCAAAGGCTGTCCTCCGCAATGAAATAATCGTAGACAACCTTCTCCCCTTCCACATAGATCCGGTGCATCACCCCGGAGCCGATAACCGCCGTATCCCCGGCTTGGAGCAGATCCTTCCGGGTGCCCCGCACCAGGACGCACTGTCCCCGGCGGACATGAATCAGCTCCATGCCCTCGTGCCAGTGAAGCCGCACCTCCGGCCCGCCCGGGTCCAAGCGATAGTCCCGAAAAATCACCGGAAACTCAGGTCTTGTCAACCCCTGCAAATTTTCATAGTACATAGGCTCCCTCCTGACACAGGGCAATATCCGCACTTCTTAGGGCAACATCCGCTCTTTTCAAAGGGAAGCTTCTGTTGTAGAGTATTCTTACCAAAACAACAGGAGGTTCTTCCCATGCTTACCATTGCAATTCTCGGTCTTGGGGACCGGGGTATGAATTACGGCAATCTCAGCCGCCAGTGCCCGGAGGCCAAAATCGTCGCCGTCTGCGACAAAGACCCCCAGCGGGTTTCCCTGGCTTTGGAGCGGTTCGGTCTTGACCGGGAACAGGGCTATGGGGATTCCCAGGCCTTCTTCGCCGCCGGTAAACTTGCCGACGTGGTGTTTGTTTGCACCCAGGACCGGGACCATTACGGTCACACCATGGAGGCTTTGAAGCTGGGCTACCATGTGATGGTGGAAAAGCCCGTCTCCCCCAACCCGGAGCACCTGAAAGAAATCCGGGACCTGGCCCGGCAGCAGAACCGGAAGGTAGTGGTGTGCCATGTACTCCGGTATTCCCGGTTCTACCAGAAAATCCGGGAGCTGCTCCAATCCGGTATCATCGGCCGGACGGTGCTCATCCGCCACTCCGAGAATGTGGCCTACTGGCACTACATCCACAGCTATGTCCGGGGTCACTGGCACCGGGAGGAGGAGACCTCTCCCATGCTCCTGGCCAAGTGCTGCCATGACATGGATTTGCTCTACTGGTGGGTAGGCTCTCCCTTTGCCAGCATCTACTCCCAGGGCGGGCTCACCTTCTACACCCCGGCCTCTGCCCCCGAAGGGGCTGCCAAAGCCTGCTTCCAGTGCCCCCACCGGGACACCTGCATTTACGATGCACGGCTTCAATACCTGGGCCGGGCTGACCATCCAGCGCCCCGGTTCCCCTGGGGCACCTATGCGGTGAGCAACCAGCCGGAGGAAGCCGCCATCACCGCAGCCCTCCAGTCCAATTCCTATGGCCGGTGTGTCTTTGCCGGGGACAACAATGTGGTGGACTACCAGACTGCGGAAATCCGGTTTGAAAACGGGGTGGTGGCCCAGTTCCCCGTCAACGGCTTCTCCAACGAAAACTACCGGAAAACCCACATTTTCGGCACCCAGGGTGAGATTTACTGCAACGATCTGGAGGAAACCATCACCCTCCACGTCTTTGGTCAGGAGAAGCAGGTCTTTGACTTTTCCGACCCCAACAGCACCGGCTACGGCGGCGGCCATGTAGGGGGCGACCTGGGTCTGGTGCAGGATGTAGTGGCCCTGTTTACCGGCAAGGAAGTCCGGCAGCAGCAGCTCACCCTCATCGACGAAACCCTGGAAAGCCACCAGATGGTAGACGCCTGTGAGCGCTCCAGAAAGACCGGTCAGGTCATTCTCCGGGATAAGTAAGGCTCACATCCTCAAATTCATAGCGACGGAATTTTCCGAAAAGGGACGCTTCCCATCTCCCCTCCAAGGGGTGGGCAAGGGTCCTTTTTCCGCATTCTAAATACTTTTCAAAATACCCGGTGGTAAGAGGCTGGGTATGGTGTCCGGGATAGATGCGGGTGTCCCGGGGAATCCGGGCAGAAAGGGCAGCGATGGTTTGTAAGAACGTGGGAATGTTCGTGGATTCCGGGAAGCTGAGCATTACCCCCCGGGCACACAGGGTGTCCCCGGTAAAGAGCAGTCCCCCTGCCCGGTCATAAAAGCACACGGAGCCCTGGGTATGTCCCGGAGTGTGAAGAACCTCTAAGGTTCTGCCACCCAGATCCAGGAGCTGTCCCGGAGAAAGGGGACGGATATCCTTGGGGATTTGGAGGTGTATCATAGCCTTTGTAGCCTCCGGGGTGGGGACAACCCCCAGTTCCCGGGCTAACGCCTCCACCTTTTTCCTCCGGTAGGCTGGGTCTGCGTGGCGATTCAGCAGCTCCCAATCTGCCGGGTGGAGATACATACAAGAAAATTCTCCCACGGAGCCGATATGGTCCAGGTGGCCGTGGGTGCACAGCACCACAGAAGGCAAAGGTGACAGGAGGGAAACCAGCTTCCCCAGTCCCGGAAATCCCATGCCGGTGTCAATCACGGCGCATTGGTTCTTTCCTTCCACCAGTTAAATGTGGTCTCCGAAGCCGTCCTGAATCCGGAAGGTGTGCAAGTCCAGGGCCTCCACCCGGTATCCACCATAGCTGCCTCCCTGGAGCCAGTCCCGGCAGGAAGCGGTGGTGGGCTTGGCCTCAGCATAGGAAACGGGAACGATTCCCCGCTCCTGACACCATTGCAGCCGTTCCTTACTTGCTGCAAAGAGATAATCCTCCCGCCGCCGCTTTTCCACCTGCTCCCGGGGATGGGAAGGATTGCCCATCACCTCCGAGCCTCCCGGCTCTGCCGGGTGGCAGAGGTAGAAGTAAGTGCCATCCGGCAGGTTGGGCAGGAGCTTTTCAAACAGCCCGGGGATGTGGGCCATGTCGTCCATACAGGGCAGGGCCCGGTAGAAATACCGGTGGTCAATCAGGCCCTGGGCTTCCATCCACCGGGACAATGCCTCTTCCAGGCCGGGCACCGCCAGCTCCGGGAACATATGGGTGTCGGCATACTGAATATGCAGTCCCAGCCCCCGGAGAAGTTTTAGCTGCGCCTCCCACTCCCGGAGGATTTCCCCAATTTCCAGGATTTTTCCTCCGAAGCCCGTATCGGGGTAAAAACAGCCGTTTTCGTCCACAAGGCTGGGTACCAGTGCCCGGGGCAGCACAGGTTTTATGGGCATTTGACTCCACTCCCCCGTGAGGGTGAGGTGGATACCGCAGCACACCTGGGGCAAATCCCGGAACAGTTCCGCCGCCTCCCGGATTGCCGGGCCGCAGGCCAGGAAGGAAACGTTCCGGATAAACCCAGACCGAGCCGCCTGGTAAACAGCTCGATTGGTTCCGGTACCTAAGCCGCAGTCATCGGCTCTGGTAACAATCTGTATACACATGGGTAGTCCCCCGGTTGGTGTTGTGGATGGTGATGGTATTGCCCTCCACCATTACCTTCAGACGCTCTCCCTGCCACCACAGAGGGAAGGCAATCCGGGAGATGGCCTTGGGCAGCCGGGGACGAATCCGCAGCACCCCATCTGTCAGCCGTACACCTGCCAGGCCGAAAATCAGGCTCTGCCAGATGCCGCCGATGGAGGCGGAGTGGATGCCCTCGTCGGAGCTTCTCATGTTGGGCCCCAAATCAATCTCCGAGGCCTTCCGGAAGAAGCCGTAGGCCTGCTCCCGCTCATCCAAATCCGATGCCAGGATACAGTGGGTGGAGAGGGAGAGAGAGGAATCGTGGAGGGTACGGGCTTCGTAGTACCGGTAGTTCACCGCCTTGGTCTTTTCGTCAAAGAGGTTTTCCAGCAGGTAGAAAAGAATCAGAATGTCCGCCTGCTTGGATACCTGGATGCTGTTGAGCTGGTGGGCATTGTAGTCCTTGTAGATCCCCAGCACATAATCCTGGTTCTTGTACTTGGTCAGGTCAATGTCCCGGAGGGTGAGATAGGTGGCGTCCTGGGCCATGAGTCCGGTTTCATCCGGCTGGGGCAGGTAAATCCGGGCGATGCAGTCTGCCAGCTTGGCCTGCAATTCCCCTTCCCCGCCCAGGGTCTCCAGGCACTTTTTCGCCAGGGTCATGTTCCACCAGGCCATGTAGTTGGTGTAGGCGTTGTCGCTCACGTGCTCTTTGTACTCGTCCGGGCCAATCACGTCATTCAAGTGGAGCCGTCCGTCCGGCCCCTCCTCCAGCCGGCTGCACCAGAACCGGGCGGTTTCCAGAATCACCGGGTAACCCTTTTCCCGGAGAAATGCCATATCCCCGGTGGCCTGCACATACTGCCAGATGCCGTAGACCACGTCCGCCGTAATGTGCTGCTCGATTTTTCCCGTCCAGATGACCTGGGGCAGGCCGGTAATCAGGTCCGCATCTCCCAGGGCCGGGGTCACCTCGCCGTCGGAAACCCAGGCGCTTTCCCAGGGGAACTGGGCGCCCCGGAAGCCGCCCTCTTCTGCCTTCTTTCGGGCACCGGGGAGGGTGTTGTACCGGTAGGAGCAAAGGCTCTTTGCCTTTTCCGGCTGGGTGAAGGTAAAGTAGGGCAGCACAAACTGGTCGCAGTCCCAGAAGGTGTGTCCTTTGTACCCTTCTCCGCTGAGACCCTTGGCACCCACGCTCATCCGGTCGTCGTGAGAAGGGGTCATGATGGACAGGTGATACTGGGCAAAGCGGATGGCCAGCTGGTCAAAGGGATTCTCGGAGGTTACCTGAATCTCAGACTCTGCCCATTCTTTTTCCCAGAGGGCCTTACTCTCGGCAAACAGGGCGTCGTAGCCCAGGGCTTCCACCTCCCGGATGGCTGCCAGGCCATATTCCTGAATCTCCTGGGTGGTGCAGGCCTCCAGAGCCTTGTCCCGGCTGGTGTGGATGGTGGAGAGCTTTTCCACCACCAGGGTGTCCCCCCCATTCAGATGGAGGGCGTAGTCCCCGAAAATTTTTCTTCTGCCCATGGCCATCACCCCGGGAATGTGCCGGGCTTCCCCGTTCACCTGGAACAAATGGGTCTGGGTGGCCACAAAATCAATGCCGCTTTGGTTGGTCTTGCTGGTGTATTGGAGATACTTCCGGTCATAGGAGCGCTTTTGCAGCTCCAGAAAATGCTGGGCACCGCTGTTGGTCATCTGGCCGTTGAGGCCGGAGCGGAGCACCACATCCACTTCCCCGGAGATAGGACGAAGGGTGATTTTCTGCCCGATAAGGGGCAGCCGGGCCCGGGATACAAACCGGGTAAACTCCAGCTGATACTGTTCACCCTCCGGTGCCTCCCAGGTAACGCTCCGGCGAAGCTCCCCGGTGCGCAGATTCAGGGTACGGTCATAGGAGAGAATCTTTCCGGTGTCCAAGGCAAACCGGCAGCCGTTCAGGGTCAGCTCTGCCCCCAGCACGTCCGGACCGTTGGGCAGCTCCGTCACCTCGTTTTCGCTGGCGCAGTTGAAGCAGCCTGCCACAAACAGACCCCGCCGCTCCCCCAGGTAGCCTTCCTCCGTGGCAGAGCGCAGGCCCATATAGCCGTTTCCCAGGGAGAAAACCGACTCAGCCTTTCCCAGCTGCTCCCGGCAGAACCGGGATTCTCCAATCAGCCACTGCTCCCCCCGGGTGTAGTCCATGGCGGTGCTCATCCCTTCACCGCCTCCAGAAGATCAGAGAAGGTGGCGAGGTTATAGGTGCCCTTGCCGCAGCCCACCGCATCTCCGATGGCGGCGGCATCCATGCCGCCGGCGATGGCTGCATCCACACCGGCCTCTGCATCCTCCACCACCAGGCAGGTTTCCGGCTTCAGGCCCAGAAACTCTGCGGCTTTCAGGAACACCTCCGGGTCGGGCTTGGACTTGGTGATGTTGTTGCCGTCGGAGATGGCGTCAAAGAAGCTTCCAAGACCAATCCGCTCCAGAATGAAGGGAGCGTTTTTGCTGGAAGATCCGATGGCCAGCTTCAGCCCCATTTCCCGGAGCTTGTTCAAAGTGTCTGCCACCTCGGCGCTTAAATCCTTGGGGCTCATCTGGGCCAGAAGCTGCCGGTAAATCTCATTCTTCTCCGTGGCCAGCTCCACCTTCCGCTCCTGGCTGAGGGGCTCGCCCGTATACCGCTCCAGCACGATTTCCAGGCTGTCCATCCGGCTCACGCCCCGGAGGCGGTTGTTGATTTCCCGGTCAAAGTAGGTATCCAGCTTGTCCGCCAGCACCTTCCAGGCCTGGTAATGATACTCGTCCGTATGGCAGATAACGCCGTCCAAATCAAAAATAACACCCTGATATTTCATTGTTTTTCCTCCTTATTCCCCTGCCTCCGGCAGGATTTCACCGTTGCTTGCAATCACCGATTGATACCAGTACCCGGAATCCTTGATAATCCGCCGGGACGTGGGATAATCCACGTACACAAGGCCGAAGCGGCTGGTATAGCCGTGGGCCCATTCAAAATTGTCCATCACCGACCACAGGAAATAGCCCTGGAGGGGCACCTCCCGGGCAGCTCTGCGGTAGTTGGCCAGATAGCTTTCCAGATAGGCGATCCGGCAGCCATCATGGACTTTTCCGTCCATGGAAACAATGTCGCAGTTGGACATACCGTTTTCCGTAATGAGAATGGGCTTGCCATACCGCTCGTACAAAAACTTTGGCATCCAGTAAAGGATTTCCGGCGTTACCGGGCTGCCGATGGAGGTGTGCTGGGCACCCAGGGGCACCGGGGAGAACCGGGGCTTTCCGTCCTCGTCCGCCTCCACCATCCGTCCGTCATAGATATTCTGCCCCACAAAGTCCAGGGGCTGATGAATGAGCTGCATATCCTCCGGGGTGATTTCCGGCAGGATATCCCGGTACTTTTCCGCCACGTCCTGAGGATACTTGCCCAAAAACACCGGGTCGCTCCACCAGGTCACGCTCCACACCCAGTCCTCTAAGGCGATGTGATGGAACATCATCTCCTTGGCCGCCTCCACATCCTGCGGGGCAGAGGTTTTGGGGTAGGTGAACTTGCCTGTGGGGGCAAAGCCGATTTGCAGGGGCTGCTTTCCGTATTTGCGCAGCTGGAGCACCGCCGTGCCATGGGCCTTGAGCACATGGTGGGCAGCCAAAAAGCCATCTGCCATGGAGCAGTTCAGCCCCGGGGCGTGGTAGGTGCCCATATATCCCAGACCGATAAAGCACTGGGGCTCATTGAAGGTGATAAAATACCGGACCCGGTCGGAGAAAGCCTCCGCCACAACCCGGGCGTATTCTGAAAACCAGCAAACGCTCTGGGGATTGAGCCAGCCTCCCTGCTGCTGCAGCTTCTGGGGCAAATCCCAGTGGTACAAGGTGACGTAGGGCTCGATGCCGTGGGCTTTCAGGCAGTCAATCAGGCGGTTGTAATAGTCGATTCCCGCCGGATTTACCTTGCCCGTGCCCTCCGGAAGAATCCGGGACCAGCTGAGAGAAAACCGGTAGGCTTTGAGACCCAGCTTTGCCATGAGGGCCACATCCTGCTCCATGAGCTCGTACTGGCGGCAGGCATCTTCGCCGCTGCTGCCGTCGGTGACTTTTCCCGGCTTGCAGCAGAAGTCATCCCAAACGGAGGGGCTCCGCCCATCCTGCCGGGCAGCTCCCTCCACCTGGTAGGAGGCGGTGGCGCCGCCCCATACAAACGATTCATCAAATTTCATGCCGAAACTCCTTCTCTGGGGAATCCAACAAGGCACCTTTTGCCCGGAGGCAAAAGGTGCGCTGTGGGTATGGAATTACTCAGGCCAAAGGCACACGGAGGCTCTGGGCCAGGGTGTATTCCTTGCCGTAAACGTGAATGGTCACCGGGTTCCCGTTTTCCAGGGTAAAGGTGACAGACTGGGCCTTTACCTCCACCCGAATCCGGCTGCCCAGGTATTGCAGCTTGAACCGGTAGCCCTCCCAGGACTCCGGCAGGCTGGGAGCAAACCAGGCGCCGCTTTCTTTCAGGCGGAAGCCGCCAAAGCCGTAGACAATGGCCATGTAGGTGCCGCCCATGTTGGCGGTGTGAATACCGTCCTTGGTATTGTGGTGGGTGTTGAACAAATCCAGCTTGGCAGAGTCGCCGAAGTAGGCATAGGCCTTGTCCTTCAAGCCCAGCTTGGAAGCCACAATGCTGTAGATACAGGTGGACAGGGAGGAATCGTGGGTGGTGACCTTCTCGTAGTAAGCGAAGGACCGGGCGATGGTGTCCATGTCCTGGGCATCCTCGAAGATGAAATGGGCCAGCACCGTATCCGCCTGCTTGCACACCTGGAAGCGGTACAGATACATGGGGTGGTAGTGAAGCAGCAGGGGGAATTTCTCTTTGGGGGTGTTGGCAATGTCCCAGACCTTCTTGGACAGGAAGGAGTCATCCTGGGGATTGATGCCCAGTTTCTCGTCATAGGGCAGATACATTGCTTTTTCTGCCTGCCGGAACTGCTGGATTTCCTCCTCCTGAAGGCCGATTTTCTCCGCAACGGGGGAGAGCTTTCCTGCCTCCTTCAAAAGCTCGTAGAACCGCACCGCCCAATGGAGATTGTACTGGGCATTCAGGTTGGTGAAGTAGTTGTTGCTCACCAGGCAGGTGTACTCGTCCGGTCCGGTGACCTCGTGGATTTCAAACCGTCCGTCGTGGTAGTTGCCCAGATCCAGCCACATCCGGGCGGTTTCAAAGACGATTTCCCCGCCCTTCCGGGCGATGAAATCCAAATCCCCGGTAGCCAGATAATAGGCAACGGTGGAATAGGCAATGTCGCCGCTGATGTGGTACTGGGCAGAGCCGGAGGGGTAGTAGCCGGAGCACTCCCGGCCCATGATGGTCCGCCAGGGATAGGCCGCGCCCTTGGTATGACCCAGAATCCGGGCGTTCTCCCGGGCATAGTCCAGGATGGCATACCGGTACTCCACCAGATTCCGGGAGATTTCCGGATTGGTCAGGGTGAAGAAGGGCTGCATATACATCTCTGTATCCCAGAAGTAATGGCCCTCATAGCCCTCACCGCTGAGGCCCTTGGCCGCAATGTTGCTGTGGGGGTCCTTGCCCACGGACTGAATCAGCTGGTACTGGTTGTACCGCACCGCCACTGCCAGGTCGTCATCTCCGTCGATTTCCAGGGCGGAGGTGTCCCAGAAGGCGTCCAGATATGCCCGCTGCTCCTCATAGAGCTTCGTCACGGGGACGGCGGTCACCGCCGCCATCTCCTGCCGGGCCTGGGCCAGGGGGTTCTGGCTGCGGATGCTGTCTGCAAAGACCATGTACTTGGTCAGGTGAATCTCCTCACCCTCCCGGGCCTCTGCCCGGAAGGTGACGGTGGCACTGTGGCCCTCCAGCACCGGCTGGCCCTCCCCAAGGGAGCACACATTCTTCACCGCCGTGCACACCGTAAGGCCGGAGCTGGCGGTTTCCGTCAGCAGGTAGGACACCCCGTCCACAATCTCCGCAGACCGGGGAATCAGGTGCTGGAACCGCTCTCCCGCCACCCGGGGGTCATTGGGGTTGCAGTAGTTCTCCACGGCGCCATTGTGCCGGGAGACCAGACGCACCTCTCCTGTAAAGTTCCGGGGCGTCACCCGGTACTCCAGCAGGAACAGGGGCAGGTGGGTAAAGGAGGTCATTCTCCGGGAGAGAATCTCCACTTCCTTTCCCAGGGGGGACCGCCACACCACACTCCGGGCGGTGTAGCCGGCCTGCATATCCAGCCAGCGGCGGCTGGAGAGCACCGTGCCGGTGAACATGGAGAATTCCTCATCCCCCACAAACAGCCGGACAGTCTGACCGTCTGCCACGTTGAGCATGGTCTGCTTTTCCTCCACCATGCCGCAGAGCTTTTCCGCCTGCTTCATCTGGGCGATGTCGTAAAAGCCGTTGATATAGGAACCCCGGATGGTATCATACCCCTGGGGATACCCCTCTTCAAAATTGGAGCGGACGCCGATGTAGCCGTTGGCGTTGTGGAAAATGGTCTCGTTTACCAGCAGGGATTCATTATCCAGTTTCAGGGAATCCGCTTCCCAAATCCATTTGTTGTTCAATTCCGTTGCCTCCATGGATTATTGTTTGACTGCACCTGCCGCCACACCCTTGATGATGTATTTCTGGGAGAAGATGTAGAATACAACTACGGGGATAATGGTAATGGTCAAAGCGGCCATGGCCATGTTCCACTGAATCGTAAACTGTCCGAAGAAGGAGAAGGTGGACAGGGGGATGGTGCGGTTTGCTTTGCTGGACAGCACCAGAGACGGGAGCAGATAGTCATTCCAGATCCAGATTACGTCCAGAATAATCACCGTCATGGTGGTGGGCTTGAGCATGGGGAAGACAATCCGCCAGAAAACCTTGAACTTGTTGCAGCCGTCGATGACCGCTGCCTCCTCCAGGCTTACGGGGATGGTCTTGATAAAGCCGTGGTACAAAAATACCGCCATGCTTGCGCCGAAGCCAATGTACATATACACCAGGCCGCCCAGATTGTCCAGCATGGGAAGGCCCAGGTTGTCCCGGATCCAGCCCATCTCCTGCATCAGGGGCATCATCAGGGTCTGGAAGGGGATGAGCATGGTGAGAATAAACAGGTTAAAGATGAAGGTGCTGAGCTTGCAGCGCTTGCGCACCAGCATCCATGCGGTCATGGATGCCAGCACCACGATGAAGAGAATGGAAATGATGGTAACCACCAGGGAGTTGGTAAAAGCCCGGGTGAAGTTCATCTTATCCATGGCCTCCACATAATACTCGAAGTTAAACTTCTCGGGAAGCGCCAGCATACTCTCGTACAGCTCAGCCCGGTTCTTGAAGGAGTTCACAACCACAATGTAAACCGGGAACAGCCAGAAAAGAGACAGGACAATGGCCAATACATTTCCCAGCACGGAGCCAATCTTTTTCATTACATCTCCACCTCCCGCTTCTTGGTAACGGAAACCTGAATCAGGGTAATCACAGCCACAACCAGCAGGAACACAATGGCCTTGGCCTGACCATAGCCGTAGTTACTCTGGGAGAAAATCTCATTGTAGATGTTCATAGCGAACATTTCCGTGGCGTTCACCGGGCCGCCGCCGGTCAGGGAAAGGTTCACGTCGAAAATCTTAAAGCAGTTGGACAGGGTCATAAACAGACAGATGGTAAAAGAGGGCATCAGCAGGGGGAACTTCACCCGGAACAGGGAGCTCCAGAAGCCTGCGCCGTCTACAGAAGCGGCCTCAATCACGTCATCGGGAATGGCCATAATGCCGGTGATGTAGATAATCATAATGTAGCCGGCCATCTGCCAGGTGCTGACCAAAATCAGGGCCACCATGGACATTCTGGCATCCAGCAGCCAGTTGGAGAACAGCGGGCTGCTGCTGCCCAGAGCCTCTCCCAGATACACCAGGCCGTCGCCCAGAATGAACTTCCAGATGTAGCCCAGAATCAGGCCGCCAATCAGGTAGGGCATAAAGAGCATACCTCTGACCAGATTCCGGGTGCGGAGCTTGGAGGTGACCACCAGGGCAAAGGCAAGGCCCAGCAGGTTAATGGCCACCACGGAAAACAGGGTAAACACCACCGTATGAATGGCGGAAGTGGTAAACCGGCTGTCGGAGAACAGACGGATATAGTTGTCAAAGCCCACAAAAATCTTGGGATTCAAGGGCAGACCGTCCCAGGAGAAGAAGGAATATCCGATACCGATGATAAAGGGAATAATCACAACGGTAACGAAAACAAACAGCAGCGGTACGGTAAACAGGGCGTACCAAGAGGCTTCAATTCTTTTTCGTTTTTTCATAACCTACCCCTTTCTTCAATAAGACATAACCCGGTCTATAGTGGGTTTTTAATCCAATCCATAAACCGGGTTATGGCCTCTAAGTCAATTTATTTCTCAGGAAGCTCTGAATAAATTAGCAAGAGCTGGCAGCGAGAGATTTTTCGTCAGACAAAAGAATGGAAAACAGTGGAATACTGTATGTATTTCCTGTTTTTCATTCTGCATGGATGGGGAAAAAGATCCGCTGTCCAGCCGCAGACGATTTATTCAGAGTTTCCCTTATTTCTGCTCGTTGGCCTGAGCCCAGGCTTCGTCCAGACGCTGCAGGAAGGCAGCGCCGTCCATATCGGTGGTGAAGAACTCCTGAGCTACGGGCACCAGGTACACATCCACGATACCGGTGGGCCATGCGTTCATGGGCCAGGTGATGGTCTTGCCGGCAGCGGCGTACTCAGCAACCTGAGCGGACAGGGGATCCAGGTTCTCGCTCTCCATGCCTTCAATCACAGGCAGGAAGCCGAACTCGTCCATCAGGTAGTGGGTGCCGGTCTCGGAGGTGTAGAGCCACTCCAGGAAGTCCTTGGCAGCCTTCTTCTCGGCATCGGAGGCCTGGGAGTTGACGAACCATGCGTTGGGAACGCTGACGGCGATCTTGTCGTTGCCGCACAGAGGCAGAGGAGCCAGACCCATCTCAAAGGTCACGTCGTAATCAGCGAACATGCTGTAGCACCAGTTGCCCTGGTGGATGGCAGCGGTCTTGCCGGTGGCAAAGTCACCGCATTCCTTGTCGTAGTTGTACTCCAGGGGGTTGTAGCAGTTGGCACGGATGGCTTCCATGAACTTGGCGAACTCCTGGAACTCGGGGGTGTCAGCCATCTTCACTTCGCCGGCGTTCAGCTTCTCGATGTAAGCCAGGGGATCCTCCTGCAGAGCGAAGGGGGTGTTGAGGATGTGTCCAATCAGGAAGTAGCTCTCCTGGGACAGGCCGAAGCCCTCAACGCCGCCCGCCTTCTGCTCCTGGAGCATAGCCACAAAGGAATCATAGTCGGTTACCTTGGAAGCGTCCACCAGGTCCTTGTTGTAGACCATGCCGAAGCCTTCCATGGTGTAGGGGATGCCCACAATCTTGCCGTCGGCATTGGTGGTAGCCATGCCCTCAGCAATCTTGTCCACAAAGCTCAGGTCGCTCAGGTCCTCCAGGTAGCTTGCCATGGTGTCGGACTCGGAGCCGGGGAGCAGGGAGAACAGGGTGGGACCCTGGTTGTTGGCCAGCTTGGTCTTCAGCTGCTGCACGTAGTCATCACCGGTGGTGCCCCACACTTCGATTTCCACGCCGGTCTCTTCCTTGTAGGCCTCAGCCATGTCTTCCAGCTGGTCGATGATTTCCACCTTGGACTGGAACAGGACAATCTTGGTAGCTTCACCCTCGCTGCCCTTGTCGTTGTCCTTGCCAGCGCAAGCGCTCAGGGACAGCAGAACGGAAGCTGCCAGCAGGACGCCCATGGTTTTCTTGAATAGTTTCATGCTTGTTTTCCTCCTTCGATTTTTTGTCTGACGTCTGTCAAACGTTCTACTGTAAATATTACATAGGTTCCCCCGGATTGTCAACGTATAAATTCGTCATTATTGTACCTCCCCAATACCCCTTCGTCTTTTTTTACAACCGGATTTATAAAACAAACACCCTATGTTGATTCAGAAAACCCCACCAATTCCCTGTATATTTTGAATTTTTGGCTTATTTTTTGTAAATTTTTCAAAAACGCTCCAAAAGTTTTTTCTACACAGTTTACACGCAGAAATGCTATAAAAAACGTATTACTTGTGTAAACTCCACGTTTTTCCAGCCATTTTATTCGATTTTAGCCGATTTGTGTTTTTTCGTAAGATAAACAGCGGAAATCTGCGGAAAAATCCGGCTTTTTTTGTAATAAATTCTTCACAAAGCCGCCTGTTTTCTGAATATCTCCCCAGCTGCCCACCGGTTCCCACCGCTTTTTATGGTTTTGCGGCAGAAAAAGTAAAAAAGCCAAAAGTACCCCCCTCCCCCTCTTGAAATACCCGGCTCCTTTTGGTACAATGTGCTTAGTTTTCTGAGATAATCTTTCTCTGATTATGGCAGAATACTTATTTAACGTTTTACTTAAATACAGTGTAAACGAAAGGATGTTGCAAATGAGCCAGGCATGGTGGAAAAAGAGCGTCGTCTATCAGATATACCCACGGAGCTTCCGGGATTCCAACGGAGACGGCATCGGCGACCTGAAAGGCATTACCAGCAAACTGGACTATGTCAAGGAGCTGGGGGCGGATGTCATTTGGCTGTCCCCCATCTATCAATCCCCCAACGATGACAACGGGTACGACATCAGCGACTACCGGGCGATTATGAAGGAATTCGGCACCATAGAGGACTTTGACCAGCTGCTGGCGGAAGCCCACCGCCGGGGTCTGAAAATTGTAATGGATCTGGTGGTGAACCACACCTCCGATGAACACCCCTGGTTCGTGGAAAGCCGGAGCAGCCGGGACAATCCCAAGCGGGACTACTACATCTGGCGGGAGCCCCGGGACGGAAAGGAGCCCAACAACTGGGGCAACTGCTTCTCCGGCTCCGCCTGGGAATATGACCCACAGACAGAGATGTATTACCTTCACTGCTTCAGCAAAAAGCAGCCGGACCTGAACTGGGAGAATCCCCAGGTGCGGCAGGAGGTATTTGACCTGATGACCTGGTGGTGTGAAAAGGGCATCGACGGCTTCCGGATGGACGTGATTTCCATGATTTCCAAGAAGCCCGGTCTGCCGGACACCGACCCCCAGGGGGCAAAGTACGGCTCCTGCCTCCCCGGCACCTGCCACGGCCCCCACGTCCATGAATACCTCCAGGAGATGAACCGGAAGGTACTCAGCCGCTACGACCTGATGACCGTAGGGGAAACCGCCGCCGTAACGGTGGAGGAGGCCAAGAAGTACGCCAACGCCCAGGGCACGGAGCTGAACATGGTGTTCCAGTTTGAGCACAACGACCTGGATACCCGGGGCGGTCTGGTGGGGAAATGGTGCCTGGACCGGATGGATTTGGTGAAGCTGAAAGAAATTCTCTCCCGGTGGCAGACGGAGCTGGACGGCAAGGCCTGGAACAGCCTCTACTTCTGCAACCACGACCAGCCCCGCATCGTCTCCCGGCTGGGTGACGACTCCCCAAAGTACCGGGAGCGCTCTGCCAAGTGCATTGCCACCTGTGTCCATATGATGCAGGGAACCCCCTATGTGTATCAGGGTGAGGAACTGGGCATGACCAACGCCCCCTTTGCCTCCCTTTCCGACTACCGGGACATTGATTCCATCCGGGGCTACCATGATATGGTGGACAGCGGCATCCTCCCTCCGGAGGAGATGCTCACCTACATGGCCTTCAAGAGCCGGGACAACGCCCGCACCCCCATGCAGTGGGATGACTCCCCCAATGCCGGCTTCACCACCGGCACTCCCTGGATTATGGTAAACCCCAACTACAAGGAAATCAACGCCCGGGAGCAGATGGCCCGGCCGGATTCCGTATTCCATTATTATAAGACCCTCATTTCCCTGCGGCGCAACTCCCCCTTGAGCGACCTGCTGATGAACGGTCACTACACCTTGCTGCTGCCCCAGGACCCGGAGCTGTTCGTATATCAGCGGGAATACGAGGGGCAGAAGCTGCTGGTAGCCTGCAACCTCTCCGGCAGCACCCGGAAGCTGGAAGGACTGCCCCAGGAGAACTGGGAGCTGGTGCTGACCAACGCCCCGGTGGAGAAGGATACCCTGCTCCCCTGGCAGGCCTGTGTCTTCAAGAACTTCTGAAAGGAGAAGCACCCCATGAAGCTGATTCAGGAAAACATTGGAGAAGGAAAGCTGTGGCTGTACCTGCTGGACAGCAGCCCGGAGCTGCGCCGGTCTGTCCGGCCCCTGATTCTCATTTGTCCCGGCGGCGGCTACGGCTACACCTCCGACCGGGAGGCAGAGCCCCTGGCTATGCGGTATCTGGCTATGGGGTACCATGCGGCGGTGCTGCGCTACAGCGTGGCCCCGGCGGTTTACCCCACCGCCCTCACCCAGCTGGCCCAGGCGGTGGCCCGGATTCGTGGGAACGCACAGGTCTGGCAGGTCAATCCCCGACAGATTTTCCTCCTGGGCTGCTCTGCCGGAGGACACCTGGCCGCCTCCCTGGGGGTGCACTGGCACAAAGACTGGCTTTCCCAGGCCGCCGGAACCTCTCCTGAGGAGATTCGCCCCACCGGGCTGATTTTATGTTACCCGGTTATCACCGCCGGGGAGTTTGCCAACCAAGAGTCCTTCCAGAATCTTCTGCCCCCCGAGGCTTCCCCGGAGCTGCGCCGGGAGGTGAGTCTGGAAACCCAGGTCACCCCCCACACCCCGCCGGTGTTTTTGTGGCACACCGTCACCGACACCGTGGTGCCGGTGGAGAATGCCCTGCTGCTGGCAGAAGCTTTGCGGAAAAACCGGGTGAGTATGGAGCTGCACCTGTATGAGCAGGGCGTCCACGGCCTGTCCACCGCCGACGAAACCGCCGAAGGGGCGGACGGCTATGGTCTGGAGCCCGCCTGCCAGAACTGGATTGACCTGTCCCACACCTGGCTTCAGCGTCAGCTGGAGAAAAACCCCTAAAAGGAGCCAATATGCTGCATTTTGACATCATGGACCCCCGGTGGCGGATTCTTCACACCATCGGGGAGCTGGAGGCAAACATCCCCCGCCACCTCCGGGATCTGACCCCCCTCCCCTTCCAAAGATACCGCCAGACCGGTGTAAACACCTATGAGCTCCTGGAGGACGGGGTTCTGGAAACAGGACAGCTCTGGAACGAGACGGACACCTACCGGATTACCCTGGCGGAGCCGGTGCTTTCCCAGTGGGAGGGAGAGGACGTATATCTGGAGCTGGACATGGGAGGCGAGCTGGAGGTCTATGTGGACGGAATCCCCATGGGAAGCATCGACCCGGAGCACCCCTATGTGTGCGTGGCCCGGAAGGCCCGGGCTGGGGAGGTTCTCCACCTGGAAATCTCCGCCACCCGGCACATCCACAATCTGGTCCGGAGCCGCCGGGCCTTCGGCCACCGGTATCCGGCCCAGATTCTGGAACGGGCGGTGCTCTGCACCCATGACCGGGTACTGGAAGCATATTGTATGCTGGGAAGGGTGCTTCTCGGCCTCATTGCCTCCGGGGATTTGCCGGAGGAAACCAACCGGCAGCTGGAGGCTCTCCTGAAACGGGAGCTGTACCGGGTGGACGTCCATGGGGCGTGCAATGCCCGGGACTCCCTGCTGGCCCTGCGCCGGGGGCTGGAAGAACTGCATATGCCGGAACTTTACGGCACCAGCCTGGCCATGGCCCACTCCCACCTGGACCTGGCCTTCAAATGGGGCTGGGCGGACACGGTGCGAAAAATCGAGCGCACCCTCTCCAACACCTGCTCCCTTCTGGAGGCGGGGCACAGCTTCTCCTACATCCAGTCCCAGACGGTGATTCTGGAAACCCTCCAAAAGACCTACCCTGAGCTTTTCCGGCGGGTGCAGAAGCAGATTGCCGCCGGGAACATTCAGCCTGTGGGGGATTTGTACTGCGAGTTTGACGCCAACATGGCCAGCGGCGAATCCATCATCCGCCACATTCTCTACGGAAAGGCCTACTGCCGGGATACTCTCCAAACCCAAAGCCGGGTGTGCTATCTGCCAGACACCTTTGGTTTTTCCGGGATTCTCCCCCAGATTCTCACCCAGGCAGGCTACCACGCCTTTGTCACCTCCAAGCTCACCATGAACGACACCAACCCCTTCCCCTACAGCCGTTTTCTGTGGCAGGGCATTGACGGAAGCCGGATTCCTTCCCATCTGCTGGTGGGCACCTATGGAGGAAACTTTGACATCCCCCGGCTCCGCCAGGGAAGCGGAGACTTCCGGGAACAGGGCTACGAGGAACACATCTACCAGTACGGCGCCGGAGACGGCGGGGGCGGTGTCAGCGAGGGGATGCTTCTGGAGCTGGAAACCATCCGGCAGCTGCCGGGGATTTCCCAGGTGAAGCACACCAATCTGGAGGATGCCATGGCCCTTCTGTGCCGGGGTCAGGATATCTGGCCCACCTGGGCAGGAGAGCTGTACCTGGAAGCCCATCGGGGGGTGTATACCTCCCAGGGGCTCATCAAGCAGGGCAACCGCCGTTCGGAACGTCTATGGCGGGAGGGAGAGATTACCGCCGTCATGGCGGCGGAGGCAGAAGGCACCTGGGCCCACTACCCGGACTTTCAGGCTCCGGGGAAGGCCGTTCTTTTCCACCAGTTCCACGACATTCTGGCAGGCTCTCTGGTGCGCTCCGCCGTGGAAGATGCCCTGGAAAACTATCAGCAGATAGAAAGCCAGCTCAGTGGGTACATTGCCCGGAATCTCTCCCAGATTCTCTCCCCCACGGAGCACCTGACCCTTTGGAACACCCTGGGTCATCCCCGGCAAGGGGTAGTGCGCCTTTCCCGGGAGTGGATGGGAAAGACTTCTTCCTTCTGGGGAAAAAGCTGGAAGTCCAGACTCTGGCGGACGGCGTTGCCCTGAATGTGCCTGCCACCCCTGCCATGGGTGCTGTAACCTTGTCCTGGCAGGCTGCGCCTGTGAAACAGCCCACGGCTCCCCGCCCCTGTGACTGTCTGGAAAACAGCCGCTATGTCATCCGCTTCAACGCCCAGGGAGAGATGACCTCCCTGGTGGAAAAGTCCAGCGGCCGGGAGTACCTTCGGGGGGTAGGCAACCGGATTGTGTCCTGTCTGTGCCGCCCGGGGTACTTTGAATCCTGGGAGATAGAGCCGGAATATAAGCTGGGTCAGCAGGTGGTGGATACACTCACCCGGATGGTTCTGACGGAGGATGGTCCTTTGGTGAAAACCCTGGAAATCACCCGCCGCTTTGGAGATTCCCAGATTACTCAGCACATTTCCATCTTTGACTCCCAGCCCCAAATCGAAATCAAAACCCGGCTGGATATGCACCAGCGGCAGCATCTGGTGCAGGCGGTATTCCAGGTGAATGTGAAGGCCCCGGAGGCTTACTACGACCTGTCCATGGGTGTCATTGCCCGCTCCACTGGGATGGCTACCTCCCGGGAGCAGGCCCAGTTTGAGGTCTGCGCCCACCAGTGGGTAGATTATTCCCAGGAGAGCCACGGCATCGCCATTCTCAGCGACAGCAAGTACGGCTTCAGCGTCAAGGGGCAGGAGATGACCCTGACCCTGGCCAAAACCTCGGAATTTCCCGACCCGGAGCAGGACCTGGGGGTGCAGGAATTTACCTACGCCCTCCTGCCCCACGCAGGCGACCGAATCACCGGCCGGGTGGCTCTTCTTGCCCAGGAGCTGAACAGCCCCTGCATCCCCACCCGGGGCAGCGGCATTCCCGAGGAGGGGCTTCTGGAGGTCAGCGAAAACCTGATTGTCACCTGTCTGAAAAAGGCGGAGGAAGGGGACGGCATTGTCCTGCGGTGCTATGAATGGCAGGGGCAGTCCGGCACAGGCTGGGTGCGCTGGCGCACTCCCAGAAAGGGCTGCACCAAATGCACCGTCCTGGAAGCCCCTCTGGAAACCCTCCCCGGGAAGGACGGCAAGGACTGGGGGTTCCCGGTACGTCCCTACGAAATTGTGACCCTTATGTTCTCCTGAGGAGAAAACCTCTCCCCAACCAGCCAACGGTCTTTTGCGGTTGGTGCAGCGCTTCCCCCGGTTCTGAATTTTACAAATATGCCCCATCTGTTGGACGGCCTAAATACCGTCCAACAGATGGGGTGATTTATATACCAAAAGGAATCACGATCCGCCAGAGTTCCGGAAACTGAAAACAGGCGTGTTCTGTCTACAGGTGTTCTCTCCCCTTATCTCAGCGCATTGGGCATTAAGGGTTATTTACGGTTCCCACAAACATGGGGACAGATTGGGTGGTGATGGCAAACACAAATGGTCTGTCCAGGACGAAGTCGATGATTTCATCCGGCGGCGCCATGGCACCGGCACCGAATTCCAACACCATATAGCTGGCGGCAACCACCCCGTCCTCGTCCATGGTCACTCTGGTATCCTGGTTGATGCTGTCCAGGTATACCGGGATCTCACTGTCAACGGAGGCAGAAAAGTCATTTCCCAGAGGTTCAAATATGCCCGTCAGGCCCATTTTTTTCAGGGTCGGCTCCAGATCCACGCTGGCAGAAATGTCGAACTTGGGAACCGACAGGTTTACCTTCATCCACTTGTGGTTTTCCTCCGGGAAGGCATCACTGCCGGTAATCATGGCCATATAATCCCGGCTGCTCAGCACATCATCCACGGTTTTGTCCTCATCCGGCAAAATCAGCCACATGGAAGACCCGTTTTCCAGAGACAGCTCCACTGCTCCGAAGGTCTCTCCCCAGTAGTAGTTCATGGAAGCCTCATCCTTGTTCAGGAAGGTACAGGTCACATCCCCCTCCACGGTATGGAAGGGCTGCTGGGTATTGCTGCCCTTGCTGAACTTTTCGCTCCACTGGGACTGGAAATACACCGTGGACACCAGAGCCAGCATGGCGTTGGGGGTAATGTTCACCTTACCGGTGCGGTTGCTGAACAGGCCGCCGGTCTGATTCCGCAGCCAGTTGGTCATGTCTTTGTTCGTCCTGTCCGAGCCCAGGTCCCCTTGATACACCGAGGTGTAGTAGTGGTAGGCCAGGGTATCCATGGCCTCTTGCTGGTAGACGATGTCCTTATCCAGCCAAAGGGAGTTGGCAAGGACGCTGATTTCCTTACCCTTGTCCTGGTATACCTGTTCCCAGATGGTACTGATTCTTGTCCGCAGCTCCTCCACATTCTCTACCCCCAGCAGCTCCAGAACCTGCTGCCGGGTTTCTCCCCCGGTGAGCTCTGCGGTAATGGCCAGGGCAATATAGGCATTGATGGGTGACCACACCCGGTTTGTGGTATCCACGCCGGAGAGAATTTCCTTGCCGCAGTCCGCAGAGAAGGAAGCCATCGGTGCCAGGAAAGCCTGCACCAGGGCATCCCGCCTCTGGGAATCCTCATACCACTGCCAGAAGGAATCGGAACCGGACCGGGGACGCTCCGGTTTCCGGGAGTCGGAAGCGATGCTCACTGCGTCCGCCATAATGACAAGGGGAATCCGTGGCGTATTCAGCACCAGCACCAAAGCCAGCACCGCCGCCACCGCCACCAGCCAATAGTGCTTGCTTTTTTTCCGCTTTGCCGCAGCGGCGACATACTTCTCATCCACAAAGCTCAGAGCTTTTACAAGTTTCTCATTCATCTGCATACCCCTCCTTTATCAGGTGCTCCCGCAGCCGCATCCGGATTCTGCCCAGGCGGACACAGACGGTGTTTTCCCGCAGGTCAAAATCACCCGCTATCTCCCGCACCGAATCCCCGAACCAGTATCTGCGAAGAAACAGGGCCCGGTTATCCTCGTTCAAGGTTGCCAGAAAGCGGTTGATGGCTTCCCCCAGCTCTCTGGCTTCCACCGTTTCCTCCAGGGCAGGGCCGGGGATACAATTTTCCAGCTCGTCCATGGACAAATCATATTTGCCGTACCGCTTCCCGGCGGTATTGTATTTGAGCCGGTCCAGGGAAATATTTCGTCCGGTGGCGTACACATAACCGGCCAGAGGCTCCGGCTTCTTGGGCGGGATTGTATTCCAGACTGCCAGGTAAGTATCATTGACAGACTCCTCAGCATCCTGGCGCACACCGAGAATGTTTATGGCGATTGCCATCAGCCTGTTTCCAAACTTTTTGGAAAGTGCTTCAATGCCATGCTCTGCCCTTTGCCAGAGAAGTGTTATGATGGTTTGATCGTCCATATACATCCCTCCTCACCTATGTAATAGAATTCCGGGGTGTGGATGTTACATCTATCATAACATATTTTTGGGAAATTTGTGCCGGTTTTTCCATATCTTCCCCATTCCCACCTGGATGATATGGCACTGCCCCGGCTCCGAAAATCGGAACCAGGGCAGTATTATATTTCGTTGGAACGCTGTCAGACGCACCCAGGCTTTCCGTCCCTGGAAAAAAGGAAGGATTCCCCCATATGCTGGGACCAAAATATCCTCCGCAGTGCCATATCTGGTTCCCTCGGGGGCATCCAGGGTGCAATGCAGCTGCTTTCTGGGGTTCTGATGGTCCCTCAGCCCCGGAGGAAAATGGGGTTGGTGTAGGCGATTTTTCCGTATTTGTCCACACACTCGCACCGGACGAAGGTTTCCTGCCCGGTGAGCTGGTGACTGCCCTGGGTAAGCCCCTCCCCCACAATGCTGTGTCCCAGCTGCTCATAGGTGATGAAGTTGATGGAGGCACAGGGAGAGCACGCCACATATACCTTTCCGTCCTCCAGACCGAAGTCGTAAATCTCCGGCCCGGTAGAGGCATAGAAGCTCCCAGCCTGAATCTGCCGGAGGATTTCCCCATGGGTCAGGTTTTTGGCCTTTACCTGAATCCAGCCGCCGAACATATCCAGATTGTCCGCCGTGTGGCAGTCGTCCGTGGCAAAGAGCAGCACCTTTTTCCCCTTTCGCAGGCAGCTGTCAATCATGTAGTCGCACTTTCCTGTATACCAACGGTGGTCACAGGTGGTGTTGTAGATTTCAATGCCCAGATAGCCCTGCAATTGGAGCAGGTGGTCAATGGTCATCCGGGACCAGACCGGATGGGCAAGGATGGCCAGCTGTCCCGCCGCTGCTACCTGGTCCAGCAGGACCTGATAGTCCCCGTCCGTCCCCAGTTCTCCCGTAAAGGTCAGGTGCTTTTCCACCTTCTCCGGCTCATCCTCCCGGGAGATGCCCAGCACGTGCAGGCACCCACAGGGGACGGAGGTATCCACCGCATCCCGCTCCGTGGCCGGCAGCACCAGAAAGTCCTCCCGGCAGAATTCCGGGTAAGAGGCATAGACATTGTGGTCGGTGATGGCCAGAAAATCATAACCCTTCGCCTTATAGGCCGCCACCCGCTCTCCGGGTGTTTGTTTTCCGTCGGAAAGGGTGGTGTGGGTGTGAAGATTCCCCTTGTACCACCTGCCCTCCCGGGCAAATACAGATTGCTTCACAAAATTCACCTGATTTCTTTGGATTGTCCCGGCTGTCAGATTATCTCCAGTCAAGGGCCTGAATGGTCACTTTCAAATGGGAGTGGGGAATGAGATTGCAAACCCCGATACGTCAACTATCTTAACACATCCGCCGCTCCCTGTCTACCAGTTCAACGACTTCCGCCGATATCATCTTTTCGCCGCTCTGCTCATGGAAAATTCGGTACAATTTCTCCGGAATATTCCCGATAATCCTCAGGAGGACAGCCGGAATCTCTACAAAAGGTGAAGCAATACCTGTATGCCAACAGCAAAAGCATAAAGAAGATTGCTTTCCTGTCCGGTTTTGAGAACGAAAAGAATAGGATGTGGCTGTTCAAGCACCTGGAGGGGATGAAAGGAATCGCAAATTGAATTGCCCCGGGAATTCCCAACCCTTTTTCCACAAATTTCATAAGCTGGCTGTTTTTTTCTCTGATAGGTTTTTGGATTCGGGATAAGCTATGTCTGCGGAACAAAGGTGCTTCTTTCGGGAAGCGGCTTTGCTTCCCGAATTTATGAAACAGGAGAGAAGTACTATGAAGAGCAACAACAGCATCAACGTGCCCCAGGCTAAGGAAGCCATGAACAAGTTCAAGATGCAGGCCGCCTCTGAGGTTGGCGTGAACCTGACCAACGGCTACAACGGTCACCTGACCTCCCGTGAGGCCGGCTCCGTGGGCGGCCAGATGGTCAAGAAGATGTGCCCCACACGAACTATGAACTATACCCGCAACGACCGTACCGCATTGGGACATTGTGTCAGTCTTTCCTACATAGCGGCGGTTTGTATATGATTTTGGCATCTTCTCCCTTACAAACCTTCTTCACAGCAAAAAATAACCGCCCCGGTTCCGGAAATTCGGAACCGGGGCGTACTGTTCATACAATACGGGTTTTGGCGGAACTATTTATTCCTTCAGCAGGAAGCAAGAGCCCTCCGTCACACGGCTGTCGGTGCCCAGCATGACCTGGAACTGTCCCGGTTCGCTGGCCCATTGGTTTTCCCCGGTGTAGAAGCGGAGCATTTCATCCGTGATAGTAAATTCCACCCGGGCTGTTTCCCCCGGGGCCAGGGAGATTTTCCGAAATCCCTTCAATGCCTTTACCGGCCGCACCCGGCTGCCTGCCAGATCCCGCAGATACAGCTGCACCACCTCCGTTCCGGTAACCTTTCCGGTGTTGGTCAGCTCCGTCCAGGCGGTGATTGTCTCCCCTTTCCTCATCTCCCGGCTGCTGAGGCAGGTCGGGGTGAGGGAAAAGCCTGTATAGCTCAGGCCATAGCCAAAGGGATACAGGGGTTCATTGCCGCAGTCCAGATACCGGCTGGCATAGTCCATTTCCGGGGTCAGGGATGCAGGCCGCCCGGTGGAATAGCTGCTGTAGCTCATGGGAAGCTGCCCCTCGTGGCAGGGGAAGCTCATAGGCAGTTTGCCTCCGGGGCAGACCTTTCCGGTGAGCACATCCACAATGCCCGGACCGCCTTCACTGCCCGGGAGCCAGCACGCCAGCAGTGCCTTTGCCCGACTCTCCGCCTCCAGCACCAGGGGCCGTCCGGAAAATACCAGCACCGCCGTGTTGGGATTCAGGGCCAGCACCCGATCCAGGAGCTTCTGCTGAATCTCCGGCAGATGCAGGGACACCCGGCTGGCAGCCTCGCCGCTTTGGAGCCGGTGCTCTCCCAGGCACAGCACCACCGTATCGGCCCACTGGGCCGCCTCCTCTGCCTCCCGGAGAAGGGCCTGATTTTCCTCCCCAAAGTCCGAGGATTCATACCGCCCGATGGCTAAGCGGGTATGGTTATCCAGCATGGTACAGCCGGAGGCGAAACGCAGCTGCCAACCGGAAAGCTCCGGACTGGCTTTGGCTCCCTCCTCCAGACTGACGCAGTCCTCTGCCCTGGCAGAGAAAGACCAAGCGCTGCGCAAATCCCGATGCCTTGCATAGGGGCCGATAAAGGCGATTTTCCCCGGCTGCAAAGGCAGAATTCCCTCATTTTTCAGCAGAACTGCCGACTCTGCCGCCGCTTTCCGGGCAGCTGCCCGGTGCGCAGGGCACAGCTGCACCTGTTGGGACCGCTCCTCACTGGCTCCATGGTAGGGGTCTTCAAAGAGGCCCAGGTCATTTTTCAGTTTCAGCACCCGCCACACCGCTTCGTCCACCCGCTCCATGGGGACAAGACCGTCCTCCACCAGCTTCTGAAGATTTCCGGCGTAGCTCCGCCCTTCCATGTCCACATCCACGCCGGCCTCCATGGCGGCCCTGGCGGCTTGGGCATAGTCCTCACAATAGCCGTGGGGCACCATCTCCCCCACAGAACGGTAATCGGAAATCAGCAGTCCGTCAAATCCCAGCTCTCCCCGGAGAATGTCCTTCAGGAGCCACCGATTTCCGGTGCAGGGAATGCCGTTATAAGTATGGTAGGCAGACATCACCATTTTGGCTCCGGCGTCGATAGCCGCCTGATAGCCGGTGAGGTAATACTCCCGGAGGGTGTGCTCCGAAAGTTCCACATTCTGGTAGTCCCGGCCTGCCTCTGCTGCGCCGTAACCGGCAAAGTGCTTGACACAGGCGGCAATGCGCTCCGGACTGTGCAAATCCGCCCCCTGGAAGCCCCGGACCATGGCAGCTGCCATCTGTCCGTTCAGGTAGGTGTCCTCCCCGGAGGACTCCATGCACCGCCCCCACCGGGCATCCCGGCACAGATCCGCCATAGGGGCAAAGGTCACATGGATGCCGTCGGCAGCACTCTCCCGGGCCGCCACTGCCGCCCCCTCCTCCACCAGCTCCGTGGAGAAGGTGGCTGCCAGGCCCAGGGGGCAGGGAAAGGCGGTACGGTGGCCGTGAATCACATCCAGCATAAAGAGCATGGGGATGTGGTGGGGCTGGGCAGCCATACAGGCATTCTGAATTTTCCGCAGTTTGTCCGCCCCCCAGATACACAGGGTACTCCCTGCCAGCTCCAGTCCCCGGCGGGTGATGTGGTCCTGCTCCAGGGCACCGGTGAGGGCCGCGTCCTCTGCATAATTTGCCCCCTGGTACTGCACCAGCTGGTACACCTTTTCCTCCAGGGACATATCCTCCAGCAGCTTTCTCAGTGCTTCTTCTTTCATGGTATGGCTCCTTTTCTCAGATTTCCATGGCGGTCACCATATGCCGCCAGCCGCAGTTTTCCAGAATGGGGTACTTCCCATCCTCCGGCCCCCGGGGACTGAAGGGCAGCCGGGGTTCTTCCAGTTCCTCTATACTGGATTGTTCCCCGGAGAGGAAGCGTCTGAGGGTATCCGCCGTGGCTTTCAGGCGGAAAACCAGTCCTCCCAGCCGCAAATCCAGCACCTCGAAGCCCGGGGCCTTATTTTCTTCCAGCCACAGCTTCCGCCGGGCTTCCAGGAAATCTCCCGTAAGCTCCGCTGCCCGGCGGCACCGGGCTTCCAGGGCCCGCAGGGCAGCCTTGTCCTGCCGTCGGTAAGCCTCCCTCAGCTCCACCCCCAGGGTGGCCTTTTCCGCCAGCACCCGGCAGAGTGCCTCCAATACCCGGTAGGTATCCGAAGCGGCCGGGTCCTCCTTCCCGGCCTGGGCCATCAAAGTGGCACAATCCCGGAAATGGGCAGGGGTATCCGGCGGGACATGGCAGTCAAACAGGCCCAACATGGGATCCTGATACAAAAGGTACTTGGCAGGGCCGGAGGACAGCTTTCCCGGGGCAGGATTGCCCGGAATATAGTTAATCCGGGAGGTGGCCATGAGCCACTTCCAACTCAGGCCGGTACACGCTGCCAGCCGCCGGGAAAGAACCTCCTCCGGCACCTGGGCCGTGCCCCGGTAGCAGCACTCAGCATACAGTTGCATAATTGGCAGCACCACCCACAAGCTGGCCTCCGCTCCGTCATCTCCCCAGGCAGTGAGCATTACCTTCTCAATTCCCTGCTCCAGGCACTGTTCCAGAGCAAGCCGTCCTGCCAGGAGGGAGTGGTCCAGGAGGGGGGCATAGCCACTCCACTTCCAGGCACCCCCGGCAAAGCAGATTTTTTCCGTCAGACTCCGGTGCTGCAAAAGGTGATTCCGGTATTTCTCCCCGGTGCGGCAGTAATAGTCCCAATAGACCAGGGTCACATCCTCCGGAATCCGGGCAGAAATCTCCGCTGCCCGTCTCTGCCGCTGTTCCTCCGGCTGGCTCCGCAGCTCCTTGATGAACATATCGCTCCACATCATGGGCTCCAGCCCCTGCTCCCGGCAGATGTCTGCCACCCGGTTCAGGTGGCGCAGGAGAATCTCATGCCGGGGCACATAGCCGTGCAGGGTCAGATACCGGCCCAGGCCTGTCATCTCCGCCTCATCCATGCCGATGTGGATTTTTCTGCTGCGGAAGCAGTCCCGGCAGGTTGCAACCATGGCCCTGATCAGCTTTTCCGTCTCCTCCGAGTCACACAGAAGAATATCTCCGGTGTCACGGACAGAGGAGAAAGCGCTCCAATGGAACAGAGCATTCAGGTGAGCCAGGGTCTGGATGCAGGGAATCACCTCAATGCCCAAAAAAGCGGCGTAATCGTCTATTTCCCTCAGCTCCTGCCGGGAGTATCTGCCCCGCATATGGCCGAAATAGGGGTAGTCCTCCAGGGTGTAGGTATCCTCCGTATAAAGGAGCAAGGCGTGATAGCCCATCACCGCCATCCGCCGCAGCAGCTTTTTCACCGTCTCCACCCGGGGGACGGCGTTGCGGGAGCAGTCCAGCATAAAGGACAGCTGAGAAAACCGGGCCTGCTCCTCCACCCGGCATGGCTCAGGCTGAGCCGCCGCCATAGCCAGCATCCGGCAAAGCTGCACCCGGTTGGGGTATCGCAGAAGCAAGCCCTCTTCCGTGACTTCCAAAAGTCCCGGCTTTCCCGGGGCACAGACCAGGTGCCAGCTCTCCGGCAGAGGCGTGGGAATGGGGCTGGGCAGCTCCCGGTTCAATTCTTCTATGAGTGCATACATAAGAAAGCCTCCTGTCTGAACAAAAGGGCACATACCGTGGAAATTTCCGGTATGTGCCCTCCTTTTTTAATCCATTTGAATTTCGGCTTCCAGGCAGCCGGTGCCGGTGAGCCGCTGGCTCAGGCTGTCAGGCTGACTGCCGCCGGCGTACAGGCGGAAGGTGCCCGGCTCAAAGACCCGCTCGCCTTCCTCTGTCACCAGGGTAAACATCTGGCTGGGAATCTCCACCGTTACCGTCTGAGACTCCCCGGCCTTCACAAAGACATGGGTAAAGCCGCACAGCCGGTATTTGGGTACGGTGGTGGAGGCCTCCACATCCTTCAAATAGAACTGTACCACAGTACCGGAATCAACCTTTCCTGTGTTGGTCACGGTAACGCTGGCCTGGCAGCTCTCTCCAGCCCGGATGTGCTCCGGGGCTTCCAGCTGGGAATAGGCGAAGGTGGTGTAGCTCAGACCGTAGCCGAAGGGGAACAGGGGCTCCTCTGTGAAGTACTTGTAGGTGCGGTTTTTCATGCTGTAATCGCAGAAATCCGGCAGCTGGTTGTCGTTGCGGTAGAAGGTCACCGGCAGCCGTCCGCTGGGGCTGAATTTGCCCATAAGCAAATCCGCCACAGCCTTGCCGCCCATGGCGCCGGGATACCAGGCCTGGATAATAGCCGCAGCCTTTTCATTGCCGGGGCCAAAGTCGATCGCGCTGCCGCTGAGGTTCACAATCACAAAGGGGGTATCCTGATTGCACAGTACCTCGATCATCCGGCGCTGGCAGTAAGGCAGCAACAAATCCTTCTTGTCACCCTCCATGCCTTGGGCCAGCAGTTCTTCCCCTTCCACGGTTTCGTCCAGGCCGGTGACAACCACCACCAGGTCTGCCATATCCGCCATGGCACGCACTTCTCCCAGCCGGTCACCGTCGTAGCCCGGATCTTCCAACTTCTCCTCGTACAGGTGGCTGCCCTCGGAATAGAGCACCCGGCTCTGGGGCAGAGCTGCCCGGATGGACTCCAGCACCGTGTGGTACTGGTTGGCGGTACCGTGGTAGTTGCCCTCCAGAGCCACAATGGAGTTGGCGTTGGGACCCATCACCGCAACGCAGCCCAGCTTCTCCGGACTCAGGGGGAGAATCCCGTTGTTTTTCAGCAGAACCAGGGACTCACAGGCCATGCGGTAGTTCACATCCCGGTTGTAGGGTGTGTCCACATCCTGCAAATCCAGGTGGTCGAAGGGAGTATGGGCATCGAACATACCCAGCTTCATCCGGGTGGTCATCAGCTTGGTGGCTGCATGGCGCACCTGCTCCTCGGTAATCATCCCCAACTCCACGGCGTGAAGCACATGCTCATAGGTACAGCCGCAGTTTAAGTAGCAGCCGTTGTCCAGAGCCAGCTTCACAGACTCTACAGGCTTTTCCGTCACCTTGTGGTGGAGGTGGAAGTCCGCAATGGCCCAGCAGTCGGAGGTGATATAGCCCTCAAAGCCCCATTTCTTCAGGAGAATATCCTGCAGAAGGGTCTTGCTGCCGCAGGCAGGCTCCCCGTTTACCCGGTTATAGGCACCCATCACGCCCTCAACTCCGGCGTCCACCAGAGCGTGGAAAGCGGGAAGATAGGTTTCCTCCATATCCTGCTTGGTAGCCCGGGCGTCAAACTCATGGCGCAGCTTCTCCGGGCCGCTGTGGACGGCGTAGTGCTTGGCACAGGCGGCGGTCTTCATATAGTGTGGATCATTGCCCTGAAGGCCGTGAACAAACTGCACACCCAGACGGGCGGCAAGATAGGGGTCCTCGCCGTAGGTCTCCTGGCCCCGGCCCCACCGGGGGTCCCGGAAGATATTCACATTGGGAGACCAGAAGGTAATGCCCTTGTAAATGCCGTAATCCTGATACTTCTGGTAGGAGTTGTACTTGGCCCGGCCTTCGGTGGAGATCACATCCGCCACCTGGCCCATCAGCTCCTCGTCAAAGGAGGCCGCCATGCCGATGGCCTGGGGGAAAACCGTGGCCATGCCGCACCGGGCAACACCGTGGAGGGCTTCATTCCACCAGTTGTAGTCCTTCACTCCCAGGTGGGGTACGCCCTTGGCTCCGTGGAGCAGCTGGGCTGCACACTCCTCCAGAGTCATACGGCTGACCAGGTCCGCTGCACGCTCCTGGAAGCTCAGGCTTTCGTCCAGATATTTTGCTTTTTCTTCCATTGGTTTCCTCCTGTTATTTCCCGGCAAACATTTTTTCTTCTACATAACGGCAGATGGCGTGGTAGATGGGCAGGTGGTATTCCTGCACCTGATAGGTTTCCTCCGCCGGTGCCTTGATACAAATATCACACATGTGATCCATCGTCCCCTGCCGGCTGCCCGTCAGGCCAATGACCACCATGCCCTTGGCCTTGGCGGCCACAATGGCATAGTAAACATTTTTGGAGCTGCCGGAAGTGGAGATAGCCAGCAGCACATCCCCGGCCTTTCCGTGGCCCCACACCTGCTGGGCAAACACCAGCTCCGGCACCGCATCGTTGCTGTAAGCGGTGGAAAGAGCAATGCTGCCCGTAAGGGGGATGGCGGGCAGTGCTCCCTGCAGGTGCTGTCCCAGCAGGGCTCCGGCTTCATCCACCGCCTCCAGGCGCTGCCGTTCCTCCCGGCTCAGAGGCCGCCGGATGTAAAATTCCTTCATCAGCTCCCCCACGATATGCTCGGCATCTGCGCCGCTGCCGCCGTTGCCGCATACCAAAAGCTTTCCTCCATGGCGGTAAGCCTCCACCAGAGCCTCCGAGGCCTGGGTCACCGCCTGGGCGCAACCGGACAAGGCCGGGTAGCGCTGTATCAGTTCCTCCATGATATCCATCTGGATTCCTCCCGTTTTCAGAAAGGCAGCAGCTTACAGTAGGCCTTCTCAATAAAGGCCTCCGAGCCAAAACTGCCGGATTTGAGTACAAAGTGGAAATCTTCCCCGGTTTTTTTCAGCAGGGGTACCCCCGGCTCAATCTCCTGTCCGATTTCCATGCCGGTAATCCCCATGGCGCGGCAGAAGGCGGCAGAGGTGTCTCCTCCCAGCACGATACACTTGCGGATTTCCCGGCGTCGGCACAGTTCCCGGGCCGCCTGGGCCATGATAGAGGAGATATTTCCGGAGATTTCCACATTGGAAATTCCCCGGGCAAGGGCTTTTTCCTTGGTTTTTTGCACCTTTTCCGGTTCCTGGGTGGTGTGAATCAGCACCAGATCCTGCCGGTCAAAGCCGGCTTCCGCCCGGGAAAGCAAATCCTCCAGCACATCGGCACCTTCCGCTACCGCCACCGTGTCCAGTTCTATCACAGGAAATCCCTGCCGGCGCAGGTATGCCACCTGGGCAATGGTCTGGGGTGTCAGGCTGCCTGCCATCGCCAGTACCGGCTCATGGCGCTCCATCTGTTCCTGAAGGCCCAGGTAATAGCCGATCTGGGCGCTGCCGCAGACCACCTTCTCCCGGGCAATCACCCGGGCAATGAGGGCCAGGTCTTTTTCGTCCCGGGTGTCAAAAATCACATACTGATAGGTCTGCCGGGCCTGCTCCAGGGCCTTTTTCAGGTGCTCGGCTCCTTTATCCAAATCCTCTACCGTAATGGCTCCCACCCGGCGCCGGGTCTGGCTTGCCAGAATCCGGCACATATCCGACTCCCTCATGGGATGCACCGGGTCGTTCCGGAACTGGGACCGGGCAAGCTCTACCCCATGGACATAGTGGATGCTGTTGATGGTGGTTCTGCCGTTTTCCGGGTAGCCGGGCACAACCACAGCAAAGTCCTCTTCCAGAGCATCCAGCATAGCATCGAACTCGGCGCCGATGTTTCCCCGGAACACGGAGCATTGCTTGTCAAAATACCGGTCGCAGTCCGGGGCCAGTTTCACTGCATCGTATACCCGGCGGTAGGCCTCCTCCGGTTCCAGAAACCGGGAGTCTGTATCCGCCACGCACACCGCCTCCCCGGCCTGGAACAGGCTCCGGGTTCCGCAGGTGTAGGTGACGGTTTTCAGGCCGCTTTTGGCGTACATCACTGCAATGTCATTGGCGCCGGTAATGTCATCCGCCACAACCAAAGTTTTCATTGTTTCACTCCTTCTCCAGTCCCCCCAGGATTACCCGGTACCAGTGACGGTAGCGGCGGTACCCCTCCTCATAGAGGGTCTGCCGCCGGGGGTCCGGGGCGTATTGGGCACCCAGGGTCATGCCCCGGGCAAATCGGGCCGCCTCCGGCGCTCCCTGCTGACAAAATACCATCAGGGTCACGGCACCGGTGAGGGTTGCCTCTTTCTGGGCCAGGGTCAGCACCTGCCGCCCCAGAATGTCTGCCTTCCGCTGCATCCAACCGGGGCTTTCCGTGGCTCCGCCCACACTCAGCACCGGAAGCTCCGGTGCCCCGGCAGCTTCCAGCACCAGCCGTCCCTGGTAGCCCAGACCCTCTACCACCGCCCGGAGCATATCCCGGTTGTCATGGTGGGCCTCCAGCCCCAGAAAGGTCGCCGGAAAGGTCTGTCGGCAGCAGGGGGTCCCCAGGCCGGTGAGGGCCGGGAAGTATAGGATTCCAGTGGGTTCCCGGTTTTCCTCCAGCCAGGTATTGAGGGTCTCATAGGAGAGCTGACCGCTCCCCTTGGTGCGATACCACTCCACCGACAGCCCGGAGGCGCTGATATTGCCCATCCAGAACAGGCCGCCGCCGGGAAAGGGGCCGAAACAGCAGCCGGTATCAAAATCCTTTTGGGTCAGAGGTCTTTGCGCCAGCCGCCCCAGGTAGGTTTCCGCCGTACCGCAGCTGTCGCAGATACCTTGCCCCGCCGCCTGGTCCATGCCGAAGGCGGCGCACACATGGTCATGGGCACCGATGCACACCGGAACCCCTTCCCATCCCGGCAGGCAGCAGCTGCCCGCCGCAGCCCCGGAGGGGATAAGCCGGGGAAAATTCTCCCGGGACAGGCCCCATTTTTCCAGAAAGGACAGGTCAAAGTCCCCGGTTTCCAGATGATAGGCATAGGTTCTGTCGGCAAAGGTAGGCTCCGTCACCATCTGCCCGGTGAGCAGATACACCACATAGTCCACTGCTGACAGCCACACCGTTCCCTCTGCCGGGTGGTTCCCATGCTCCAGCACCCAGCGGTACTTGTAAATGCCGTACTTGAAGCTGTTCCGAAGACCGGTGACGCAAAACCGCTCCCTGTCCGCCTCCAGGGTAACCTGCTGGGCATAGGAAAGGGTCCGCCGGTCGTACCAGGGGATGATGGGGCTTATGGGATTGCCGGAGGCTTTCTCCAGTGCCAGCCCCGCTTCCGCCATACCCGTGACCACAATGCCCCGGGGCCGGGTGCTGGGCAGCCGCAGCCGTCCCAGCAGCTCTTTCAGAAGGGACGCCACCTCCCGGGGATCGTACACAGGGCCCAGAGGGTCGGGCTGGGTGGGCGTGGGAACCCGCTCCAGCTGGAGGAGGGTTCCATCCCCATCAAACAGCCCCGCCTTTACATGGGTGGTGCCAAAGTCCAAGCCGATATAGGTCTGCATAGCCATGGTTCACAGCTTTTCCAGCTGGGCAATGCCGCTGACGGGACTTGTCAGCACCCGCTGCCGGGCAGACTCCGGCAGCAGCGGCAGGCACCGGGCCATGGAGGCCTGAGCCAACAGGAGAATTTCATTTTCTTCCAGCTGGCGGAGAATCTCCGCCGACACCAACCGGTCATACCCCTCCAGGTCCCCGGACTGAAGCAGAGCTCCGGCCCCCTCTACCACGTGAGAGGTAACCTCCAGGGTCTTGCCTGCGGCTTTTGCTTTCCGCCGGATGAGATCCGTGGTGGGGCCCAGGGTGGAGGGCAGGGCTGCCAGCACGGCAATCCGGCTGCCGGCATTCACCGCCGCCTCTGCCATGGGGCCGTCAATCCGCAGCACCGGCACGGAGCAGAAGTTGCTGCCCTCCTCAATGACACCGCCGATGGAGGAGCAGGCACACAAAATGGCATCGGGCTTCAAAGTCTGGGCCATGGCCAGCTGGGTATACAGCCGGGCACGCACCCCCGGGGTAATGGCCCCAGTCTGATTGATTTCCGGCAGAATGCTGTCATCCAGAAGATTGGCAACCTGCCAGGGCTGGGAGAGGTTCCCCACCAGCTGTCCCAAAGAAGGGATGGTGGCAGGGGTTGTATGGATAATTACCAGTTTTTTCATAGTAAATGCCCCTTTTATGCCTGATTGCTGGCAAAAAGATAATTTTCAATTCGGTCTTCCACCAGAGCCTGCACCGCTGCGGCGCCCCGCTCCAATTCCTCCCGGGGCAGGCGGAGCAGCTCTGTGTTGGGCATTCTGGTCACCCCCAGCTCCTTCTGGAAGGCCAGCTCCAGGTCCGTTGCAATGTTGATTTTTGCAATGCCGCCGATGCCGTCCAGGGCGATGGCCCGGTGTACCGTCTGTGCCGGCAGGCCGGAGCCGCCGTGGAGCACCAGGGGCGCATTGGTCAAGGCACGGATTTTCTTCAGCCGGTCAAAGTCAATCTTGGGGTCCTTTACGGGATACACACCGTGGGCAGTGCCGATACTCACTGCCAGGGAGTCGCATCCGGAACGGGCCAAAAAGTCCGGCACCTGCTCCGGCAGGGTGTAAAGGGCTTCGTCGCCGCCGGTTTCCAGCTTGTCGGCGCCGCCGATGTTCCCCAGCTCCGCCTCCACCGCCACATCCCGGTCGTGGGCATATTCCACCACCTTCCGGGTCAGGGCGATATTCTCCTCATAGGGCAGCTTGGAGCCGTCAATCATCACCGACTGGAAGCCTGCTTCAATGGCTTCAAACACGGTTTCCGGGTCATAGGTGTGGTCCAGGTGGAGCACCACCGGCACCGTTACGCCCTCCACTGCCTGATAAAAGGCCTGGGCAAATTCCTTTGCCGTGAGGGAAAACCACTTCAGCTCATTGGAGGAAATCTGCACCAGCACCGGGGCATTTTTCTTCTGGGCTGCCCGGACTACGGCGGAAATCAGCACCGTGTTCCGGGGAGAGAAGGAACCCAGGGCATAGCCCTTCCGGTTGGCCCGGGCATAAGCTTCCAGAATCTCATTTCTTTTCATGTTACTTGCCTCCCAAATTTTTTACCGGATGTGCCGGGGATTCCCCAGCAGCTCCGCCCAAATGGAGGATTGGGCAATGTGCTCCGCCGTTTCACAGCGGCACAAGGCATCCTCCGGGTTCTTTCCGCAGCACAAAAGGCCGTGGTTTTGCAGCAAAATCGTATTGTAGCTCCCGGCAAAGGGGCGCACAGCCTCCACCAGCTCCCGGGAGCCTGCAGGCGCATAGGGTGCCAGGGCGGTACTGCCCACAATCTCCTTCATTTGCAGCAGGTAGTCCTCCGGGATGGGTCTGCCGGCAATGGCGTAGGCACAGCAGGCCACCGGATGGGCATGGATGATACATTTCACATCCGGCCGGGCTTCATAAATCATTTTGTGGAGGGGAAATTCCTTGGTCACTCTCCCCTGTCCCTCCAAAAGGCTTCCGGACATGTCCGTCACCAGCATATCCTCCGGTGCAAGGCTGCCTTTATGCCGGGAGGAGGGGGTGATGACCAGGCGGTCATCACCTCCCCGGATGCTTACATTTCCCTCGGAGCCCGCAAGAATCCCGGATTCATACAGGGTTCGGCACAGTCGGGACAATTCTTCTCTTTCCGCTTCCAGCATAACCATCACTCCAATTCCAACAGGTTGGTCTCTGTCCAGGTGTCTCCATCCACCCGGAGGGTCTTGATTTCCCAGGGAGTGAAGGTCAGGGTCTTAGTCGCAGACAGGAAGGGCAGCGCCACTTCCGCCCGGGCAGGCTGTCCGGTGGTCTCCCGGAGCCGCACCACCACGCCCTTGCCGTCCTCGGCAGCTTTGAGAACCGTCAGCTGCACCTGAGAGGTGGACACAGAGGCGAAGGATGCCTTCTGGGGAAGAACGCCGGGATGATAGGTTTCGAAGAGGGCAATGGGCTTGGCCAGCATGGTCTGGGAAAGCTCCCCTGTCTGGGACTGCTCCCAGCTGCCCGTATGGGGATACAGGGCATAGGTAAACTCACTCTTCCCCTGGTCCATATAGTCATAGGTGATGTTCTCATCCGGCACATAGGGGGTATGGTGGGCAAAAATGGGGCTGCGGAGCACCGTCAGGTATGCCTCCTGGTTCAGGGTGCTGCAGGCGGAACGGGTATCCGTCAGGATGGAAAGGCCGGCAATGGCAGTTTCCATGCCCGGGTTGGTGCCCTCCAGATCCATAAACTTCTCCATGGGGAACTCCTGGCCGTTGGGCTCCCGGCCCACCACGCCGTAGGGAATCTCGTAGGAACAGCGCAGGTAATTCAGCTGCATGGGGAACCGGAGCTTCAGCATTTTCTGCTGTTCCTGCCAGTCCACCCGCACACGGACATAGACCTGAGGCAGGGCCCGGTAGAGGATAAAGTCCTGCTGTAAGGTGGACTTTCCATACCGGTAGATAGCACGGGTGACTTTCCGCACGGAACCGGATTCCAGACAGAACATCCGCTCCAGGGCGAAGGAGCCTGCCTCCCGGTCAAACTGATACACCCCGTGAGACCAGGTATCGCTGGGGTCGTCTATCACCACCGGGATGGCTGCAGGCGCCTTGAAGAACTGGGTGCCGTCGGCCTTGTTTTCCAGGGCGGCAATGCCGCCGGTGGCCTCGTCCATAGTTAGGCTTACAAAGGCATTTTCCAGGGCAAGGGCGGTATCTGCCTCCTGCTGGGGATTTTCCATATCCTCCCGGATAGCCAGCCGGTATACCCGGTAGCCCAGAGCCGGCAGCTCTGCCACAAACACCATCCGGCTTCTGCCGTTACAAGCCGCCTCAGACTGCACCAGCTGGTAGGGAATCACATGGTCTTCTTCATCCAGTAGCACCGTGTGGGGCTTGGGGGTGACCATCTCCACCTCCACCGGAAGCTTTGCTTCAAAGGCATTGGGGTTAAACACCACCAGAGGCCGCATGCCCTCTTCCTTGGGGATGTCAATGCTCCAGGTAAGCCTTTGCAAAGCGCCGTTGGCTGCGTGGTCGGCGATGGTAGCGGCATAGCCGTACTCCTGCAAGGCATCCTCACAGGCAGAGCGGATGCTGGTGCCGGCCATAATGTCATGGAACTGATTGAACAGCACCGTTTTCCAGGCCTTGGTCAGCTCCTCCATGGGATAGGGGTAATCCCGGAGGGCATTGGCCAGAACCGACAGCTTTTCCGCTGTCTGGAGTTTCTCCTCGGTGCGGCGGTTGGCGGCCTTGATCCGCATCTCAGCGCTGTAACAGCCGCTGGAATGGTGCAGCAGCTCTCCGTATACCTTGGGAAGGGCCTTGCCGCTCTCCCGTACCTCCCGGAAATACCGGTCGGGAGAGGAGAGCACCAGCTCCGGCAGATCCTGCCGCTTATTCATCTCATGCAGGCTCTTGATGTTTTTTACTGTGGGAGCACCACCATGGTTCCCCACGCCGTAAAAGCTCATCATCTGCGCCCCCTCCTCTTTCATCAGGTTGGCGCAGCGCTCCACATGGCCCGCCAGCTGGTCGGGCCAGGAGCAGTATTCAAAGGGAATCCGGTAAGCCATGACCGTGGAGCCGTCGGGAGCTTCCCAGGTAAAGGTCTCCCCTTCCAGGTGCTTTTCGTGACGGCCGGGACGCATGAACACATAACCGTCCATTCCCTGCTTTTTCAGAATCTGGGGCAGCATGGCATTGTGGCCGAAGCTGTCCACATTGTAGCCAAACTCTGCCATTTTCCCGAATTTCTCCAGGAAGTACCGCTGGGCATACAGGCCCTGGCGGACAAAGGATTCCCCATCCGGGGCGTTGCAGTCCGGCTGAATCCACCAGCCTCCTGCCAGCACCCACCGGCCTTCTGCCACCCGCCTGCGGATTTCTTCAAACATCTGAGGATCGTTTTCCTCAATCCAGGCGTAGTAGGCCCCGGCGCTGCAGGTGAAGATAAAGTCGTCAAACTCCTCCATCCGGTCCAGGGCGGAGCGGAAGGTGGCTTTGATTTCCTGGAAGCCTTCCTGCCAGCGCCACAGCCACACCGGGTCGATATGGGCGTTTCCAATCATATGCATTTTCTTTGCCTTTTCCATATATGTGTCCTTTCCGCCTCAGTCCTGAGGCTCCTCCAGCAGGTTCACCCTTTGGAGCTTTCCGGCTTCGAACCGGAAGGTTTCAATGGCATAGTGCCCCAGGGTGATGGGGAAGGTATTTTCTCCGATTCGCAAGGTTGCCTCCGTGTCCAGGCCGTCGGTCTCCAGCAGCCGGAGAATCATGCCGTCCCCGATTTCCGCTTTCTTCACCAGCACCGGGCGCACATTGGCCTTGTCCACCCCAATGAAGCCCTCCCGGATGTCTGCCCCCTTCTGGGGATTCCGGTGTACCGAGTCCATCAGGTACTGGCATTTTACCGTCAGCCGCTCCGCCAGGCCGTACAGGTCAGCACCGGAGGCCGGAGCCTTATGGGGCCGGAGCAGAAGCTTTACCCGATGCTCTCCCAGGTCGGTGTACTCGTAGGTTTCCACCGTGTTATACCAGTCTTTGCTGTTGCCCTGGGCAAAGATGGCGCTGCGGGTGAGGGTCAGCCGCACCTCATTGCCCACCAGGTTGAAAGCGTACTTGCTGTCGTTGGCAATGGTCAGTCCGGATCCGTTTTCCTCCGCTGCATCCAGGAACCGGTGCATATTGAACTCCGTCTCCGCCTCATAGGGACGGTGATGGACACCGTAGGCGGTTTCGGCGGTGGTGGAAGCAATGGCCGGCATCGGCAGCGCCAGCTTCATCAGGTGCCAGGGGTGGTTGAACCGCAGCAGCAGCTCCACCTGCAAGGCATCTGCACCTTTTTCCAGAATATAGTGCATCTCCGCCCGGGTATCCTCAAAGTGGCTGCGCACCCGGATCACCTCCCGGAGAGAACCGCTTTCGATTTTCTCCATAGAGTCCAGGGTGAATGCCACCTGCCGGTCCTCGTAAATCCGGCCCTGGCGGCCGCCCCAGGCATCCCGCTCATCCCGGTACAGGCACAGCCTGACAGGGGCGGACAGGCTTTCATAGCCGGTTGCCAGCTGGGTCAGTCGGGTAAGGCCGCCGGTGGCCGGGTCAAAGGACACCCGGATGATACCGTTGTCCAGGGTCAGGCAGTCCGGATTCTGAATCTCAAAGTGGTCGTTTTCCAGAAGTGTGGCCTTATCCCGGGACACATAGAACACCTGCACCCCATAGGCGGGGACCTCTGCCTGGAACAGGAATCTGCGCCGTCCTCCCAGGGTGGTGTGACGCACCTTGGCGTCGGTATGAATCCGCTGATAGGGGACCTCGTTTCCCTTATTATCCATCAGCTTCAGGTTGTCCTGGCAGAACCATTCCAGCTCTGCCTCCACCAGACCCCGGTAGGGCTGGCTGGAAGCATTGCAGACAAACAGGGGGAAGCCGTAGTCCCCGGTGGGAATCTGCTGGCACAGCTTCTGCATGGCGATGCCCCGGATGATTCCCGCCTGAGCGCTGACGGAAGCCATCTGCATCATGGCCTCGTTCCGTCCCGCCCGGATGGTGGTACCCCCAAAGGTATCGTGAAATTCATTGAACAGAAGGAGCTTCCAGAGATTTTTCATCTGGGCCGTCTCCGGCATCCAGCCGCCTCCTGCCAGCTGCACCATACCCATAAGCCGGTCCGCCTCCATAAGCCGCTGCTCCGTCTGACGGTACAGGTGCTTGAAGGGAGCATCAATGCTGTAGCAGCCGGGGTTGATTTTTTCAAAGGGCCCGGTAAGGGTGGGCTGATTTTCCGTATCTGCCTCCCGGAAGAAGGTATCCAGGGTGTCGAAGTGAAGCCGGGTATCCGGGAAGCTGTCCTTCAGACTGCGGATGCTCTCGATATTTGCCTTGGTGGGGCCGCCGCCGTGGTCTCCCACCCCGTAAAAAGCCGCCATCTTATCCCACTGGGGTGTCCGGTCCAGGGTGTCCTGGATGTTTTTCACCGTGGGGTCGTGGAACCAGGTGGTGTACTCCCCCGGCAGGCACAGGGCTTGCACCCGGCTGCCGTCCGGCCCCTCCCAGCAGAACAGGGACTGCTGGATTCGGGGACGCATGAACACATAGGTGTCCATGCCGGACTTGGAGAGAATCTGGGGCAGGGCGCCGCTGTGTCCAAAGCTGTCAATATTAAAGCCGATATGGCAGCGGACACCCAGCTTCTCCTGCAAATAGTGCTGCCCGTAAAGTCCGTGGCGGACAAAGGCCTCGCCGCAGGGGAGCAGGCAGTCCGGTTCGATGAACCAGCCCCCTACCAGCTCCATCCGTCCCTCCTGAATCCGCTCTTTCAGCCGGGAGAACAACTCCGGATCAATCCGCTCAATCCACTCCAGAAATGCGGTGGAAGAGCAGGTGAACCGAAACTCCGGATATTCCTCCATCCGGTCCAGGGCGGAGGACAAGGTGGCCTTGACCTCCTGCATCCCCTCCTCCCAGGTCCAAAACCACACCGGGTCGATGTGGGAGTTGCCAATCATGTATAAGTCTTTCATAGTATCCCTCCGTGGGTGCTTCCGGCCTGGGGTCAGAAGGTTTTGGTGGTGATTCTCTTTTGGGGCAGGGTGCTTTGCCGGGCAAGCCATGCTTCGTACCCCGTCTTTACGCCCGTAAGCGCCATAAGGCTCTGCCGGGCACTGTGGCTCAGAGGCAGCTGGGGCAGGTTCAGGCAGGCAAGCAGCCCTTCATAACCCTTTTTTCTGCCGTTGGCTGCCAGGGCCCGGTACATGAGGTAGCGCAGCATCAAAAGCCGCTCCTTCAGCAAATTTCCCCGGGGCAATTCCTTCGCCTTTGCCAGCTCGGGAAGCTCCGAAAGCGCCTCCAGCCAGTCCAGAAGCTTTTCACTTCCGTTTCGCTCCGCCACAAAGGCGAAGCTCTCCAAATAGGGGAAAATCCCCTGGGAAATGCTTTCATAATCCCGTTTTTCCCGGACAATCCGGGAGAAAACCATAGAAAATGGGCCTTCACACCACCGGGGCGGCACACAGGCCAGCAAGTTCAGATCATATACCGGCTCCGGCATCACGCCGTGGTCCGGCAGGAGCTGAACGCAGGTAGTGGGGCCGGTACGCTCCGGCAGGGTGTCCCCTGCCAGTCTGTTTTCCAAATCCTTTACAAATTCCTGGCAATAAGTCTCGCTTCCGTGCCAAAGGGACAGCCGCAGCAGGAAGGGACGGGCCTTTCCATCCGCCCCAGATTTCAGTGACGCCTCAATGAGCGGCAGCACCTTCTCCCTTCCTGCGCACATCAGCTCCAGGTAGGGCTGGCGGTCATTCTCGCAGTCCGTAAAGCCTGCATCCACCCAGTGGGTGCGTACCTTTCCCGACAGGGCTTTTATCCAGTCCTCCGGGTTTCGGCTTCCCGCCGCCGGAGCATAACAGGGGTCACCGGAGAAGGATTCCGTCAACCGGGAAAGCTGTTCCGGTGGCAGCGCCTCCGGGGTCACCCCCAGCTTCCGGCAATGGGCAATGAGGTTTCCCATCACCGCTCCCTGATGCATCAGATCCTTTTGCATCCGAATACTGGGAAACACATCGTGGGAGGCGCTGATGGCCTTGCCCAGAACATACAGCCCCGGAATCCGGTTTCCTTCCGGCGTCACCGGAGTCAGGGCAGATAAGGGAATCTCCATTTTCGTCTGGGGCGGCAGGGCACCGCAGTAGACCATGTCCGCCGTTACCTTGCCCTTGGGGTCGTAGTTGGAATAGCAGGTATATAAGGTATCCGGAAAATGGGTGTGGCAGATCAAATCCTTCAGGGTCAGCCAGGTCTTGCCCCGGATGTGCCGGCTCTCCCGGACAACCCCGCAGCTGCCGTGGTCGAAAAGACCTTCCCCAAAGTGCCGGGCCTCCAGGACAAAACGGGTATAGTCCAGGGGGTCATCCAGGCACATCATGGCGCTGAAATTGTTGCGGTAGGTATCTGCCCGGGGATACTGGGCCAGGGAGGCCCAATAGGTCAGGCAGTCCCAGTCGTTACCATATTGGAAGTCGGCTCCCGCAAACACCGCCAGATCGCCGTCGCCTGTGGCATCCAGAAGATAGGTTCCCCGGAGAAACCGCACGCCGTCCTCCCCTGCGGCAGCCACACCGGCAGGGCGGTTATCTGCCTCCCAGATGCCGAAGGCCACCGTGCCCAGGTATACCTCCACCCCGGCTTCCACCAGAAGTTTTAGCAAAGCCGTGGCTTTGATATCCGGGTTCCAGCTGTCCACCGGGCCCCAAAGGCCAGGCAGGTCCTTCCAATCCTTTTGGGGAGTCAGAGCCTTTACCAGCCGATCCACCTCGTCTGTATCCCGGTACCGGGTTCCGAACCAATAAGCGCTTACGCCGCCTATGGTGCCGGTACCTCCCAGGGCATAGCCCGGCTCCACCAGAGCCACCCGGCAGCCCCCCCGGGCAGCCGCCAGGGCCGCCATACATCCGGCAGTTCCGCCCCCGGCTACCACCACATCATAGGAAGCTTCCCGCCCCTCCATGGTATTGTCCATGGTCAAAACAGGGTACCGTTCCTCCCGGCTGGGGTCTTGCAGGGACAAAACCCGGTGGGTTTCCAAAATCTTTTCCTCCCGGGACGGGTATTTTTTCTGTCCCGATCCCCGGAGGGCAAAGCGGCCCAGCCGCCACTTTTCTTCCAGGCCTTCCGCCTGATAGCGGTGAAGGAGGGCCATCCGGGCTCCCAGCAGCCGCCGGGCCAGAGAGGGCTCCTCAGCCGCCGGATTTTCTGTTTCCAGAATCCGGGGCTTCTCCGGCGCTTCCCGGCAGGTGAGCCAGGCCCGGTAGGTAATATCTCCCAATTCCTCCCGGAAATCCTCCACCCGGCAGGTCAGAATCCCGGCTAAGCCGAACTTCCCTGCCAGCCGCACCAGAATTTTCTCTTCCTCCCGGGGTGTCCGGTCCACCACCCATACACCGTAAAGGAGGGTGATCCCAGCACTCCGGCAGCTTGCCTCCAGCTGCTTTTTCCGGTTGTCCGGCAGGGTATCCAAAGGTGCATGGAGGGTCAGTTCCTCCGTCCCCAGGCAGGACCGGGAAGTGACCAGAACCACCTTACATCCCATTTCCGCCAGGCTCAGCGCCTCCGCCACTGCCGGGCCGGAGCTGCCCAAAATCACCGTGTCCACATTTTCCAGAATGGGCAGCTGCTGCGCAGTATTCATAGGAATCCTCCTGTTAAAGCTCCAGAGGCTTTTTCTCTCCGTTCTCCCAGTAGGAGATGGTAAAATCACAGGTATTCAGGTCCGCCTCCAGCAGGACCTTGTCCCCATTTCCTTCCCAGAGGATTTTCAGTTCCCCTTCCTCCTGGGGAGGCAGACTCATCTCCCCGGAGAAGGCCGGGTGGGCATTGTAGAAGCGCATCATCTTGCACAGCTTCTGCACCACCGGCTTTTGAACCGCCTCATCAATTTCTTCCAGGGTGTAGTTGTGACGGCTGATGTTCCGGTCATAGTGGGTCCGCTCCATCAGTTCATAGTCGTTGGGGCCTGCCAGCAGTCCCATGTAGTACACCTGGGGAATGCCGGGGGTGAAGAACTGAATGGCCCGGGCCAGCAGATACGCCTGGTCATTCTCCCCCACCGCAGAGTAGTAGGAGCAGTTGATCTGGTAAACCACCTTTGCTCCCTGGGAGTCCTTGCTGTAATCCCACTTGAAGTTGGCGCCGTAGTCTTCGGTTTTGCGAATCACGGAATCCAGCTCCTCTTTGGTGAGCAAGTCCACCACATCCACCGTGCCCAGTCCGTCGTGGGTGTCCAGGGTGGTGTACTGCTTCCGGGGACAGATATTCAGCCAGTGGAGCAGCCGGGTATTGCTGTGGGTGTAGAGGGTGTGGAGCACCATCACCGGCAGCACAAAGTCATAAACATAGTAGCCATGGTCGGCAATGCTCAGCTGCTTGGTATAGTGGTCATGAATCTCCGGCAGCAGCTCCACCCCGGTGCCTTCCAGCATATCCCGCACCCGGTCAATGAGCTGCCAGAAATCCGGCTCCAGGAAGAAGCAGGTGGTGCCGGGGCGTTTGGTAGCAAAGGCCAGGGCATCCAGCCGGATCAGGGGGATACCGTGGCTGGTAATCTCCCGGAGGGTGCGCTCCACGAACTTCCAGGCCGCCTCGCTGCGCAGGTCCAGATCCATCTGCTCCTCATCGAAGGTGCACCAGATTTTTTCCGTGGTGCCGTCGGCAAAGTCGATGTCCACGCAGGGAGCGCAGGGCTTGCGCTTGTTCAGCAGGGCGATTTCCTCCTCCGTGGGGAAGCCGTTCTCCCAGAAGTCCTTGAAGCGCATGAACAGGTGGGCATATTCCGAATCGTCATGCTTTTTCACAAAGTCCTGAAATTCCTCCGACCGCTTGGACAGGTGGTTAATCATAAAATCCGCCATAATCTCATAGTCCCGGGAAATTGTCTCAATGTCATCCCAGGTGCCGAACTCCGGGGAGACCCGGCGGTAATCAATGGGAGCAAAGCCCCGGTCCCCGGAGGAGGGGTAGAAGGGCAGGATGTGCACGGCGCCGATTTCCTTGGGAAAATAGGTGTGCAGCACATGGTTCAGCTCCTGCAGGTTCTTGCCGAAGCTGTCGGGATAGGTGATGAGCATGATGTGATTTTTCATAGCTGTCTGCCCTTTCTTTTTTCAGAACTGATAGTGTATGTCGAACCGTTTGAACCAGGGGTTATAGTAGTTGGCAAATTGCAGCTTTGCATCCAGCAGACGCCGGTCTGCATCTGCCAGCAGCTGGGGTCCGATGTGTCCAAAGGTATAGTAATCAAAGTGTTGGGATGTGAGCTTGTCCAGAGTGGTTCGCCAATGGGCCTCGCTGGAGGCGATTTTCTCACTGAATCCGCCCCAGACCGCATCTCCGGCAAAGAGGATGACACTCTCTGGGGTGCGGAGCACAAAGCTGACGGAGCCCATGGAATGGCCCGGGGTGTGAAGCACCTGAAGGCTTCCGTCCTTAACCGGGAAGGTCATCCCCTCCTCCAGTTCCCCGTCCACGGCCACCGGTACCGGCACCTTGCCATAGAGTAAGGAAGCGGAAGTCATCTCCGGGTCGCCGGTTTCCACCTGTTTTCTGTCCAGGGGGTGAACGGATATCTTACAGCCGTATTTTTCCTTCCACAGATACCCGGCTCCCACATGGTCATAGTGGCCGTGGGTCACCAGAATGGTGTGGATATCCCCCGGGTTCAGCCCCAGGGAGCGGATATTCTCCTGGATTTTCTCAAAACCCTCCGGGGTTCCGCAGTCAATCATATAGAAGCCCTTTTCGTCTGCCACCAGGTAAGCCGTGGCATCAAAGGGATGGGACAGGCTGGGACCTGCCACCTGATAAACATTTTTCAGCAGTTTCATGGTATCCACCTCTTAGCTTTTCCGGGGCAGCTGCATAAGCCCCACGGTGATGGCAGCGTAATCTCCAATCCGCTCTCCCAGGGCGGGGGGACAGATTTTACACACCTTCGCACTCTGGCAGAGGGCTTCCTGCCGGATAATGTTCAGCATAGTGTCCCGGAGCACCGCCTCCTGCCGGGCATAAATGCTGCCAATGACAATCATCTGGGGATTGAGAATGTCAATGAGAATGGACAGGCCCTGCCCCAGCCGTCGGGCCACCTGGGCAAAGATTTTCTTTGCACAAGGGTCCCCCTCCTGAAGAGCCTGGGCAATTCGCTCCGCTGTTACATTGGGAAGGTCCTCCATATCCCGGCAGAACCCAACCTTCTTACCTCTGCGCATTGCCTCCACGACCTCTTCCCGGCCCTGATTGGCTATGCCGCCACCGCTGCAAAAGCCCTCAAAGGAACCGTTCTTTCCATAGCCCAGAGGGCCTTCGTCTGCCAGGCGGATGTGCCCCACCTCTCCGGCCATGTCGTTGGTACCGGAGTAAAGCTTCCCGCCCAGAATGAGGCCTGCCCCCATGCCGGTGCCAAAGGTAAGGAACACCATGTTCTCTGTCCCCACGCCGGCGCCCTGGTACCATTCCGCCAAAGCGCAGGCATTGGCATCGTTCTCCATGGCCACCGGCACCCCGAAGGCCTCCCGCAAGGGGGTATAGATGTCCACCTGATCCCATTGGGGCAGGTTGGGAGGTGCCAGAATCAAGCCCTTTCGGGAATCCAGAGGACCGCCGCAGGAAATACCAATCGCCGCCAGCTCCCACTGGGGGTTCTCCCTGCACTTATCCCCGATGATCTCCACAAAGCGTCCGATGGCCTTCTGGGGATCGTCCCGGATGGTCTGCTCCTTTACCTTATCCAGAAACCGGAAGGTTCCCTTCTCCTCCACCTGGGCAAAGGTAATGGCACATTTGGTGCCGCCAATGTCAATACCTGCAATGACTTTCATTTCTTCATCATCCTCACATAGCCGGCGGCACCGGAAGCTGCCGCCTCAGGGCTTTCCTCTTCCAGAAGCCGTATCCCAAACGCCTCCTGGGTCAGCTGCCGCAGAATCCGGTTTTTCACGATTCCACTGCCGGCTCCATAAAATTTCGTCTTTTCCCGGCGGATTTCCTCCGGGATGGCCAGGTACAGCCGGTGCAGCTCCCGGGCCATTCCCCGGACATAGCCTTCCAGCAAATCCCCGAAGTCCTGCTCCTCCCGGATGTCTCCAATCTGGAGGGTTCCCGGCTTCAGACCTTCCAGCTCTCCGTAGATTGCCGGAATCACCTGAAGGGGCCCATGTTCCCTCCGGTGCCGCTGCCACAGTCTGTCCAGGGCTTCGTAACCGTCAATTTCCAATCCTGTGCATTGACGCACCACGTCCTCCACCAGCCGGACGAAACGCTCGTAGCTTTTTCCGCCGTTCTGGGATACCCCCACATACAGGTAACCCAGATCAAAGAAGCTGCGCACCTCCACGCCGGATGCCGGCAGGTATCGGGGGGCATAGCAGGACACCTGCTGCCCTGTACCCACATTGAGCAGCACACTTCCGGTAAAATCCCATGTGCTGCCCAAAAAACTACACTGATTGTCCCCCAGGGCACTATGAACCCCAGCCCCCCGGTAGGTACCCAAGACCTGGTCCTCCCGGCTTACCCGGGGAAACCAATCCGGGTTCAGCCTCAAATCCTTCAAGGTCTGCCGCCGGAAGTCCCCCGCCTGCGTATCAAAGCACCCCAGGCTCTCCGCCATAGTCACATTCATCCGGGGCAAGGCGGTTTTCGTAAGCTGCAAAGCCGCATAGTCGCCGATGGTGCACACCCAAGCGGTATCTTTCGGAATCTGTCCCTGCTCCTGCAAGTACAGGGCGGTTACCACACCTCTTCCGGAAATCTCATTGCCTCCCGTAATCCCCCGGACGTATTCGGCATAAGTCTCCTGCCCCCGGGGATAATTTCCAAAGGGATTTTTCCAGGTATACAGGGGGGACAAGGCTTTTCCTTCCCTGTCCAAGAGCAGAATCCCGTGCATCTGGCAGGAAATGCCAATATCTGTCACGTTCTCCTGCCACAATCTGTCCACCAGGCTGCGGACGGTGGCGGCGATGGCCGCCGGGTCCTGGGTGTAAATCCTTCCATCCAGAAACCCATGGTTTATTTTTTCCACCCGAAGGGGGCGGCTGCCGGATTCATCCAGCAGCACGCCGCAAATGGAGGTGGTTCCGATATCCATTCCAATGACTGCCATAGCGATTTATTCTCCAAAGGCAATTTCCACGGCCATAGGCCCGGTATCTCCGGGAACCTGATAGCAGCCTGCCCGGGGCGTTACTTCCACAGCCTGTCCGTTTACCAGCACCTGGCTCACCGGCTTCTCTGCCACAAACAGGAAGCTCTCGCAGGCTGCCAGGGCAGCGGTGAGGGTATTTCCCTCCACCTGCTGACTCTGCACCACCCAGGTAGACAGGTACTTTGCCGGATCGCCCAGAATCTGGCCGCCGGGTCTGCGGGGCAGCACCAGCAAAAGCTCTGCATCCTGGGCTTCCAGAGTCAGCTCCACCGGCTGTCCCGGCTTCAGAGGGGTGCAGCTCCCGGCAAAGTGCCGGTACACCAGCCACTGCTTGCCCCCCAGCTGGGGAATATCCTCCACCGCCAGGGTGCCGCAGCAGGTTTCGTTCTCCTCATCCAGGTTGAAAACCGCCACCACATAGCCGTCCCCATACCGGTTGAACACCTTGAAAAGCTTTTTGCTGCTCCTGGGGTCTGTCAGCAGGCAGTCCGCCGTGGGCACACCCACATCATCACAGAGCAGAAGCCTGCCGTTGTTCCCAACCAGGGGCATAATATTGGTGGGATCGGTACCGTCCAGGGGGTCACTGATGTAAACCGGGCCGCCGCTTACTGCCCGAAGCACGGAATTCTGGCGGCTCTCCACGTGGCTGCTCCAGAACATGTCCCAGTCACCCCAGTAGAACTGGCCGTGAAGCAAGGTGTTGAAGCTGTTTTGCAGGGCGTGCTCCCGGAAGCCCCGGGGAACCTGAGGCACAAAGTCATCGCTGCTGCGGGCTACCGGGGAGTGTCCCCGGAGCCAGAGGTTCTCCGGCGCCATGCCCATGCAGTTTACCAGATTCCCACCAAAATGGGCATCCGTGGACCGCTCCAGCGCCCGCAGGCATCCCCCGGCGGACCGGTTGTAATCCGCCATACCTTTATAATACAGAGAACCGCTGCCCTGGCCGTCCACCTTTACAAAATCAATGCCGCACTTGTCTGCCAGGTAGCTGTGCCAGCCGTTGTAGAAGTCAAAATAGGTTTCCTCCCGGGGTTCCAGCACATCGTCCTGTCCCCGGTGAACCAGCTTGTCCTGCCATTTCCGGAAGATGGGAGAATCGGGAGCCAGGCCGGTCCAGTAGCCCATAAGGGCGTGCCACACACCCACCTGCTCCAGACCAAACGCCTCCTTGGCAACCTTCACCGTATGGCTAAGGCCCTGGGGGAATTTTTCCTTGTCTGCTGTCCAGTCCTTCAGCTTCCGGTTGGGGTAGTCTGCATCGGACCAGCCGTCGTCAATCAGCATCCACCGCACCGGTACCTGAAGGTCCTTCAGCTGCTGAAGCTTTTTGAGAATGTCCGCCTCATTGACCTTGTGGTAGAAGGCATCCCAGGTACACCAGCCCAGGCTGCGGAACATCTGGGGGAAGGTTTTGTTCTCCCGAAGCATATAGGTCTTTCCCAGCCGGCGGCATACCGCTGCCACCATTTCCTTTATGCATGCATAGGGATCGGCGCCGCAATTGACCGCCGCCACAATGTGGGAATTGCTGTCTGCCGGGCAGCCGTTGGCGGAAAGAGACAGAGTCACGCCCTCCGCCTCTCCGGAAAAATCTCCCCGGAGTACGCCGTCGCACACAGTAACCGCCGCCCAATACACCCCATCCTGCTGCCACAGCAGAAGCTGGGTCCGCTCCGGCACCTGCTCCGGCCCGGTTACAAAGGCAGGCCGCAGCCACCAGGTCTTGTGCTGATAGACCGCCGTCATGGCACCGGCAGCAGGAAGTGACAGGGAAAACCGTCCCACCTGGCTGCTGGCATCCGTATCCAGGCTGGCGTCCAATGCTCCATTCCCCAGAACGGCTTTGCCGTCTGTTACCTGCACCCGGTACAGCCAGACGCCTTCTGACTGCTCTGCCGTAACCGCGCAGTTTTCCATATTTGCCACCGTAAGCTCTGTTTTCTCTGTCATAAGATTTTGCCTCCTTGGGTCAGTTCTTCGCCCAGATTCCGTTGACCGCCTCCTGAAAGAAACGGTCAATCACCACTTCCGCACAGCCGATGACGCCGGCATCGGCGCCCAGCTGGGATTTCACAATATTGCGGCCATTGCCATTTTTCATCATCCGCTGAACAGCCACATTGGTGATGATTTCGTAGCTGCTTTCAAAGTCCCGCAGGAACAAGCCGCCCAGCACCACCTTTTCCGGGTCCAGCAGGTTAATCACATTGGCCACCCCAATGCCCACATAGAAAGCCGCCCGGTTGATAATGGGCACCGCAATCATGTCCTTATCCCGATACGCCTGGGCCAGATCCCCGATTTCCAGACATTCCCGCCGGGGATACAGGGGGTGATTCGGATGTTTCTCCAGTTCCGCCTTGAAGTCCCGCAAAACAGCAATCCCGGAGGCCATAGCTTCCAGGCAGCCCCGATTGCCGCATTTGCATACCGGGCCGTTCAGGTCGATGGTCACATGGCCGAACTCTCCGGCTTTTCCCTCGGCACCGGCATTGATTTTGCCATTGGTTATCATGCCGCTGCCGATACCCATGTCCACGTCCAGGTAGAACAGGCTCTCGCTGCCCCGGCCCTCCTCGTTCCAGAATTCTCCCAGGGCAATCACATTGGTATCCTTGTGCAGATACACCGGCAGCCCCAGCCGGGACTGCAAAATATCCCGCAGGGGCAGATAGTGCAGCATGGGCATATTGGGAGGTGTCAGAACCATTCCCTGCTCCATATCAATGGGGCCGGGGACCCCGATGCCCACACCGACATACTTCTCCCGGGCTGCGCCTGCCTCCTTCATAACCTCCTGGACAGAGTCCAGCAGCTGCTCAATCAGCTCTTTCTGGGAGAGGCAGCGGTTTTCCATGGGAATCCGCCGGCGAGCCACAATTTTTCGCCCCAGGTTCACCACCGCCACATGGATTTCCTTGCGGTTCATATATAAAGAAATCATGTATCCGAAATCCGGATTGATTTCATACATTGCAGAGTTACGCCCCACTGCCTTTTTCTCAATGCAGGCAAACCGGACAAGCCCCTGGTTTTCCAGCTCATCCAGAATCTTTTTTACTGCTGCGAAGGTAAAGCCCGTAGCAGAAGCCAGTCCTGCCTTGGTGGCGTGGGTATGCTTTCTTATGTAGTTGAGTACGGTTCTTCGATTGATATTTTTCAGTTGGGTCTGGTGATCGTCCATGGTAATTGCCTCCCTGTTGTTTTTTCTGTCCAAGGTACTGACAGTGGTTACTACGGGTATAATATACCACATTTTTCCAGTAACACCAACGAAATTCCCGCTAATCTTACAATTTTTATTCTCTATTTTCCTGGGACCTATACGATTTGTGCAGAAAATGAGGAACTTTTCATCCGTCCCCGCCGGACAAAGCCCCAGGTGGAATCCGGCAGGCGGTATCAGGAGAATCTTTCAGAGGATTATGCAGGTGCCGGTGTATCGGGTCGGCCCCGATACACCGGCGGTTTGGCATCAGTTGATTACAACCTCGGGGTACTGGTCAGCCAGCGCAGCCTTGAAGTTGGCAACAATCTCATCGTTGGTCTGGCCTTCCTTGATTCCGTTGGAAGCGTACTTCTGGAACAGGTTCTGGACGGCTCTGGTGTACTTGTCGGGGGTGATAGCCTCCACATTCTCCAGAATCTCGCCGTAGGTAGCCAGCAGGTTCTGGCCGCCGAAGTCCTCATTGGTGTAGCCTTCAGCCATCTTCTCAATGGCGGTTCTGCTGGCGGGCACCTGGTTGTTCACTTCCATGTTGGCAATCTGGAACTCGTCAGAAGCCACGAAGGACAGGAACAGGCCGGCCAGCTCCTTGTTGGGGGACTTGTCGTACACGCACAGGCAGGTCTGGCCCTCGAAGGAGGACAGGAAGGGAACTGCCAGGCCTACATTGCCGGTGTTGGTTTCCCAGTCGGTGAAGTAGTCCCAGGAGGGCATGGCGCGGAACAGCAGCTTGCCGGTGTTCCAGGCAGTGGCCCACTCACCGCTCCAGGAGCCGTACTCGGGGTCATAGCCGCTCTCGTAGAATGTACGCATATCGTCAATCAGGCCCATCCAGTCATCGCTGATGACCAGCTGGCCATTCTGCACCAGGGGATCGAAGGAGAAAGCGGAAACCTTGGGCATCTCGGAGATGGTGCCGAACACGGAAACCTCACCGTTGGACTCCTTGTAAACCTTCTCCTGCAGAGCCAGCATATCCTCCCAGGAGGTGATCATGGCAGAGATCTCAGCAGGATCGGAGGTGCCCAGCCACTGCTCGCAGGCATCCCGCAGGTACCAGAAACAGACAGGGTTGGACATGAAGGTCAGGCACTTGAAGTTGCCGTTGGAATCCTTCATGGAAGCCAGCTGGTAATCAAAGTAGTTGGCAGTCAGGGACTCGATGTCGATGTAGGACAGGTCGGCAATCACGCTGCTGTCCAGGAACTCGTACACATAGCCCTCTTCCAGGTCGAAGATGTCGGGCACATTGGTGCCGTCCTGCAGGGCGGTCAGGATCTTGGTCTTGTACTCGTCGCCGCCGAAGACCTGCACGTCAATGGTCACATTGGGGTACACCTTGGCAAACTCCTCCGTCAGCTGGTAGGCGTTGTCGGTGTAGGTCCAGTAGGTCAGGGTGCCGGTGACATCCTCGGGGTTGGTGGCAGCGGTGGTGCTGTCACCGGTAGGTTCGGTGGTGGCAGCGGTGGTGTCGTTGCCGCCTTCCTGGCTGGGGGCGCAGCCGGCAAACAGGGCCACTACCATAACCAGGCTGCAAAGCAGAGCAAGCAGTTTTTTCATTTTTCGTTCCTCCTAATTTCTTTTTTACCAAAGTGTCTTTCACTCCGGTTGTTTTCAAAAGGACCTTAAGTCCCAGTGAACCAGTTTAGCCCTTTACGGCTGCGCCGACGGTAATCTTCTCCATAATGGTCTTGGAGCCGAAGCAGTAAATGATAACCGTGGGAATGACGGAAATCACCATGCCCAGGTACTGAGCGCCGTAGTCGGCGTTGGTGGCGTCCCGCACCGTGGCAATCATCAGGGTCAGGGTAAACTTTTCTTTGTTATTGAGCAGAATCAAAGGATTCAGGTAGCTGTTCCAGGTTCCGATGAAGGTAAGCACTGCCTGGGTCACCATAGCCGGCTTCACCAGCGGGATGACGATGCTGTGGAAAATCTGGATTTCCTTGCAGCCATCCATGATGGAGGCCTCAATCAGCTCCGACGGCAGAGAGGTATCCATGTACTGCTTGTAGAAGAACACCGCAAAGCAGTTGGCGATGGTGGGGATGATCAGAGGCAGGTAGGAGTTCATCATCTTCAGGGCCTGGATTTCCTTGTAGAAGCCGATGATGCCCAGCTGGCCCGGCAGCATCATAAACACCAGAATCACGCCGAACAGAAGACTGCGGCCCCGGAAACGGAACTTGGCAAAGGCGTAGGCGGTCATAACCGTGAAGTAGGTTTCCACCACCGTTACAGACACGGAGAGGATAATGCTGTTCTTGATACCCGTCAGAATATTCATGTTCCGGGTCAGCCGCTCATAGTTCTCTGCAAGGTGACTGCCGGGCAGAAGGTTGATTTTGGATACGATGTTGAAGTTGTCATGGGTACTGGAGACGATCATGACGAAGAAGGGGTAAAAGGCGGTTATGGCCACCAGAGAGCAGAAGGCAATCAGCAGGCCGTGAACCAGCTTCCGGCGAAACACTAGGGCGTTGACATTGGTTTTTGTATTCATGCCTTCACCATATCCTTTCTCCGGCTGGTCTTAACCGGCTTCTCCTTATCCCGGTCCCGGGTAATCCACATGGCAATGGCGCTGAAGAACATGATAATCAGGAACACCACATAGGCACAGGCGGCACCGTAGCCGAACTGGAACCGGACGAACGCCGAATCGTACATATACTTGATCATGGTGGTGGTGGCATCGCCGGGCACGCTCTGGAACACCAGCTTGGACTCGTCAAACATCTGCAGGCCGCCGATGATGGAGGTTACCATCACATAAATCAAAATGGGCTTCATAAGGGGTACCGTAATCTTGGTGACCTTCTGCCACCAGCCGGCACCGTCAATGCTGGCGGCTTCCAGAACCTCGTTGGAGATGGAGTTGATACCGGCAGTGAAGTAGATGATATTAAAGCCAAAGTTCTTCCAGCAGATGGCGATGGCGATAACCATCCGGGCCAGCATAGGGTTATTCTGGAAGTCCACCGGCTCCAGGCCCAGTACCGACATCACATTGTTGATGGCGCCGCCGGGATAACTGAACATGGTGCCGAAGAGCAGGCCGATGGTAACAGAGGTAACCAGATTAGGGAAGAAGTAGACATTCCGGAAAATCGCTCTGCCCCGCAGCCACTTGTTGCTCATGAGCATTGCCAGCAGAAACGCCAGAGTAAGCTGGGGAATGATAGACATTATCCAAATCAGCAGGGTGTTTCCGATAGAGCGGTAGAAGAATTCCGAATGGAGCAGACGGCTGTAGTTCTCCCAGGCGACGTAGGTCAGGTCGCCGGACAGCAGGTCCATGTCGCATAAGCTAAGGACAAATGTGTAGATGATAGGATATAGTTTAAAAATTAAAAAAACTATAAAAAATGGCAAGATATACAGATAAGCATATCTGGATCTCTTTGCTCTCCACATGAAGCTTCCTCTCCTTTGTTGTGTGATATTTTCTTTTTTCTTTGTTTTCTCTCTGTTCCCTTGTGCAAATTCAATATAACGCAAAGCTTTTTATTTGTCAATCCCTTTATTAAATTTTGTTTAATAAGTAAAATTCAGGGTATGGTTTTTATGGGATATGACCAGAGAAAACTACGTAAATAGCGGAGCATCCGGAAGGGACGCTCCGCTATGGGCCGTTTTCTGTTATTTCGCTGTCTTTACTCCATCTCCGTCACAGGGAAACTCCGGAAAATAATCTCCGGTTCGCAGGGAAGGGGCGCCGGATATTCGTCAAAACCGAAGTTGAACCGGCTGCGCAGATGCAGAGTCACCGTCCTGGACTCTCCCGGGAAGAGGGTGAAGAAATCCTCCTCCGGAAGAATCACGGCGCAGTCCGTCTTTTCCTGTGCATGAATGTGCAGCGCCGCCCACGCTCCCCGGTTGGCAACGGAATAAACCAGTCGATCCGGTGCCTTCTCCACCAGGGCAACCTCCAGCTTGGGCTGGGGCAAATTCCGGTAGGGCCGGTAAATCTCATGGTCAAGAGTGGAGAAATAGTACAGGGTTTCGTCCCGGTGTCCCGGGCTTTCAGCGCTGACCCGCACCGCAAAAATCTCCCGATTCGGCACCGGGAAGTTCAGGGCCATACAGAGGCTGCTATGCCGGCCATCCTCCAGTACCACATCCTCTTCCCGGCTGTAGAGCACTTGTCCGTCCAGCCCCAGCACCCGGGCGGCAATCCGGGCCTGCTTCACCTGGAGGAAGGCCTCCCGGCTCAGCCACACATCCCCCCGGAAGTTCTCTCCCCGGCGGTAGTCCAGCCGGCGGTAATCCAGACTCACATGATAAGGCGCATAAGCATGCTTTGCCCAGAAGTAGGCCATCTTGGGCTCCTGGTAATAGGTGAACAGGCAGGTGTTGGCCACATTGGGCCAGGGCTCATTGAACTGCCAGATGATGCTGCCGCTGTTGCGGAAGGCACGGCGGCGGTTGGCCTCCACCGTGTAGCGAACCGCCTCCGCCTGCATCCACTGGCTGGCAGAGGAGAACTCCGGGAAGGTCTCCATAGGCCCGAAAATCTCCCAATCCCGCTCATAGGTACACCACCAGTCTCCCTTGAACCGCCACAGAGCGTTGTCCCGCATATTGGCAGGTTTCCACTCCTGGGGAGGCAGCACCTTCCGGGCGGTTCTGGGAAAGGTGACGCCGGAACAGCCGAACTCGCTGTTGAACAGGTGGTCAGCCTCCGCCTGGGCAGGGTAATGGCCGGGGTTTCCGCCGTATTCCCAGTCCCCGTGGACATCGTGGCTGGTGTCCGGCACCTTGGACTGGCGCTCGTTGGGACCGGAGGCAGAGGTGGGGTAGAAGAATCGGTCCGGGCACAGCTCCCGGCACAGTCGGGCAAGCATGGCAATGTTCCGGTCGCCGTATCCCGCAGGCACCCCCTCCTCGTCCATCAGCTCATTGCCGCCGCTCCAGGCCGCCAGGCTGGTGTGGTTCCGGCATCGGAGCAAGGCACACCGGGCAGTTTTTTCCAGCAGCTCCAGAAATTCCGGGTGCTTGGAGGGCACATTGTCCATGCCGGAGCTGGACTGGATAAACTCCTGCCACACCAGGATGCCCAGCCGGTCACACAAATCATAAAACCGCTCATCCTCGATGATTCCGCCGCCCCAGACCCGGATCAGGTTCACTCCCATGGCGGCAGCCGCCTCCAGAGAGGCCTCATACTGGGCATCGGGAATATCCCCGTAGATATGGTCCAGAGGGGTGAAGTTTACGCCCTTGATGTAGATTTTCTCCCCGTTCACCTCATAGGTATAGGGCAGTGCCCCTGCCGGGGCATTTTCATTCTGCAAAAACCTCAGACGGCGGACGCCCTGGCTGCACTGCCAGCTGTCCAGCTTCTCCTCCCCTGCCAGCAAGGTAAGGCGAACCCGGTACAGCGGCTGCTTGCCCCGGCCGTTGGGGTACCACAGGGCAGGCTGTGGAATTTCCAGCACCCCGGCAAAATCCCCGTTGGCCACCGAGAAGGTCCTCCGTGTCTGCACAATCCCATCCAGCTCCGCCACTGCCTCCACCCGGAGCACTTCCCCGCCGGAGCAGTGGGCAATCACCTTGCCGGAGCACCGGATAAGCCCCAAATCCCCTTCCATGTCGGAGCTTACATAAGGCTCAGAGAGGGCGTACCGCTCCTGGGCCACCAGCAGCACATCCCGCCATATACCAAGATTTACCAGTCTGGTACCAAAGTCCCATTTGTACCCAAAGCGGCTCTTCTGGGTGGTGGTGTCGGAAGTCCGCCCCACCTGGGCCACCTCATCTGGAGCATCCTTGATAAGCACCCGGAGGGTGAGGGTTTCGCTGCTGCGGAAAATCTCCGTGATATCACAGGAGAATTCCTCAAACATCCCCACATGTTCTCCCAGCAGCTGATTGTTCAGGTAGACAAAGGCGTCATAGTCCACCCCCAAAAAGCGGAGAAAAATCCGCTCCCCCCGGAGTTCCGGACGGGATAGATTCGTTTCAAACATCCACCACCGGTGCTCCACCCATTCCGCTTTCAGACTGTTCATTCCAAAGTAAGGGTGTTCCAGCCACCCGGCACGGTACAGCGCCGGTGCCACGCCCCCAGGAACCCGACATTCCATCCAAGGGGTCAGCCCCCGGAAAGACCTTCCAGTTTCCATAATATTTCCTTGCAGGGGCACATTGGGGGCAACGCCCTTCAGCCGCCAGCAGGAACCGCTCAGCGAATACTGCTCCATAGAAAGTACCTCCGTCTCTTTTTTCGCAGCCCCATTTCCCCAGCTGCTGTATTGCTATTGGTTATACTACACCGACTCCAAAATGTCCAGCCTATATTTTAAACAAAGTTTAATAACCAGAATTCATCTTTTGTATTTCATTACCGGTGAAAAAATAGCGTTCTTTTTTTACATGGTTTTGGATTCTGGTTAAGATATGCCTGCGGAAACAAAGGTGCTTCTTTCGGGAAGCGGCTTTGCTTGCCGAATCTTGAAAAAGGAGATAAACACTATGAAGCGCAACAACAAAAGTCAATACAATCCAGCCTAAAGAAACCATGGCCAAATTCAAGATGCGCTCCGCCCCCAAGGTTGGCAGAATCTGATTGGAGCCTACAACGGTCCCCTGACCTCCCGGGAGACTGGCTATGTGGGCGGACGGATGGTGAAGAAAGCATGTTAAGTACAATCTTTTACATACACCCCCAACGACCATACCCCATTGAGGCACTCTGTCAGTTTCTCCTGCATTGGGGTGGGTTTGCGGCTGAATTCTATGCAACTGCTGTAAAAGTGAGGCTTGCATGAATCCGCTGGGGACAGGTATTTGTCCCAATGCCCTTTACAGGCAATTTTTTCCTGTCCCACGGCATCGAATGCAGCGGATATCTTCCAACCGTTTTTCTCCCAGGTATATTTTTATTCTCCCGAAGCATACTACATTTCGGGAGAATCTTTCGTGGTAGCTTGACTTTTCTCCCAAAGTTAATTATAATTTGGGAGAAAACATGTGGGGGTGTGAGAAAATGCGGTCATTTGATTATTCCAACTTAATGCATAAAACTTGGGACAGCGAGATTTTGGGGCTGGTTGCCCAAATTCACGAATACAAAGGCAGACAGGAATTGTATCTGAGGCAAAGGCCGGAGGCGTTGGATAAGCTGATAGAGATTTCTAAAATTCAAAGCACAGAAGCATCCAACGAAATCGAGGGAATCCGGACGACCAATACCCGTTTGAAGCAGCTGGTGGCAGATAAGACTACGCCCCGGAATCGGGACGAGGAAGAAATTATGGGTTATCGGGATGTATTGAACACGATCCACGAGAACTATGCTTACATTCCCATCCGGACGAACTATATTCTGCAGCTGCACCGGGATTTATTTCAATATTCGGAAAAAGGGATTGGCGGGCACTTCAAGAATACGCAAAATTATGTAAGCGCCACAGATGCCCAGGGAAACAGCTTTGTGCTCTTTACGCCCCTTGCCCCCTATGAAACCCCAGCTGCGGTGGATGCCATATGTGAAAGCTACAATCGCATGGTTGACACCCAGGAATTGGATGTGTTGATTCTGATTCCTGTTTTTATTCACGATTTCCTTTGTATCCACCCATTCAATGATGGAAACGGAAGGATGAGCCGGCTGCTCACCACCTTGCTTTTGTATCGGGCAGGCTATGTGGTTGGCAAGTACATCTCCCTGGAGAGTAAGATTGCCAAAAACAAAAATCTGTACTATGATGCCCTGGAAGCCTGTCAGCATGGGTGGCACGAGAACCAGGATGATCCTGCACCCTTCATCAAATATCTGCTGCGGACAATTCTATCCGCGTACCGGGACTTTGAGGACAGAGTTGACCTTGTGGGGGAAAAGCTCCCGGCACTGGAGATTGTAAAGGGTGCAGTAAATGGAAAAATCGGGAAGTTTACCAAAAGTGACATCCTGGAACTTTGTCCTTCCATCGGAAAGACCTCTGTGGAAAGCTCCATCAAACAGCTGGTTGACCAGGGTGTGTTGGTAAAACACGGCTCCGGCCGTTCCACCTTTTACACCAGGAGCGATGCCGAGTAAGCCAAATCGGAAGAATGTTGAATGCAAGCAGACATCCGGTGAATGGGCAGCCATCATCCGGGTAGCATTCAGCGGCCCGAAAATCGGGCCGCTGTTTCAATTTCATAGGATTCCTCAAAGCTTTGCCTGTTCCCTTTCCGGCTTACGGCGCTCCTGCCTATACGGCAATCCGGATTCTGGCCTTATCTCTCGTACCCCCTGTTTCCCGGCTTTTTCCGGTATTCGGGCTGGGAGTTGGAAGGCTGTTCCTGCACCGGTGGAATGGGTTTCTTTTCCTCTTGCCAAAGTAAGTTATCCAAGTCCCGCTCCGCATCCATCATGGTAAAGATGTTATACCTGTTTCCGTGGGCTTCCTTCAGCCGGGATTGGGCATCCTGGGTATACGGCTTTCTAAAAAGCTGTCGCTGGATATGAAGTTCGGCCTTGTCCATGGTCTCCGCTTCTGTGGTCAGCTCCCGGAACTGTGCCAATGCCCCGTCCAATTCTGCCTGA
>LHCFC01400__coassemble_1410_pt1 | contig 65629 bp, 64 predicted proteins | sample LHCFC01400__metabat2_low_PE_055 | metagenome-assembled genome bin LHCFC01400 | reverse complement strand
TTCCCGTTGCATAAATCGGAAATCCGCTGTCCGGGTGTTCCGGGTAAAGCCATAAAATGTATTTCCTCTGCACATTCTATTATACAGATGAATTACAAAAATGCAATTATTGCATAATTTTAATGATACATTTTTCGTGTGCTGGCCATAATGCTACATGCGTTTCTTTGCGTGGTAATTGCCTGTGGGATTATATTTTTCCCTGGGTATGGCTCGCTTCGCCACCTCGAAAGACGCAGCGGTGAGTTTAGGTATTGGAATGTATCTATGTATTGTCACCGTCACCTGTACCGGTATTGTGCTTATGAGAATAAAAAACAAGCTGTAAAACATATGGGCCAACCCCTGCTTGGGAGTTGGCCCATGATATTATTTTGCAAAGAATGCGTCTGCGGTTTCCAGCACCCGGTCGATGTCCTCGTTGGTATGGGCGTTGGAGAGGAAGATGGCTTCAAACTGGGAGGGGGCGAAGTAGAAGCCGTGGCTTAGCATATGGCGGAAGTAATCTCCAAAGCGTCCGGTATCGGAGGTCTTGGCGGTTTCGTAATCCACCACAGCCTTGTCCGTGAAGAACAGGCAGGCAAGAGATCCGGTACCGGTGACCTGAGCTGCTGCGCCCCGGCGGCTGACAATTTCCCGCAAGCCCTTGCGGAGCCGATCCCCCAGGGCGTTGACATGGGTATATACCTCCGGGTGGTTCTGCAAAATGTTCAGCTGGCAGATGCCTGCCGCCATGGCCACCGGGTTGCCGCTGAGAGTGCCGGCCTGGTAGACCCGGCCCACCGGGGAGATGGTTTCCATAATCTCTCTTCTGCCGCCGTAAGCGCCCACAGGCATACCAGCACCCACAATCTTTCCGAAAGTGGTCAAATCCGGAGTGACCCCAAAGACCCCCTGGGCACCTTGCAGTCCCAGGCGGAAGCCGGTAATCACTTCGTCAAAAATCAGGAGGGTGCCATGCTGGTCACACAGCTTTCGCAGGCCCTGGAGGAACCCCTCCTTGGGGGTCACCACGCCCATGTTGGCTGCCACCGGCTCGATAATCACCGCCGCCACCTGACCGGGATTATCCAGCAGAAGCTGCTCTACGCTTCCTAAGTCGTTATACACGGCAGTCAGGGTATCAGCAGCGCAGCCGCCGGGGACACCGGCGCTGTCCGGCACACCATTGGTCATAACGCCGGAACCGGCCTTTACCAGCATGGCGTCGCAATGGCCGTGGTAGCAGCCGGCAAACTTGATAATCTTATCCCGCCCCGTAAAGCCACGGGCGGCCCGGATGGCGCTCATCACCGCTTCCGTGCCGGAGTTTACCATCCGCACCATCTGGATGGAGGGCACCAGGTCGCACACCAGCTGGGCCATGGTCACCTCCGCCTCGGTAGCTGCGCCAAAGCTCAGGCCATTTTTGGCGGCTTCCATGGCAGCTTCCAGCACCGCCGGGTGGTTATGCCCCAGAATCATGGGCCCCCAAGAGCCGATGTAATCCGTGTACTGATTACCATCCACATCCCAAATCTTTGTTCCCTGGGCCTTGGTGATGAACCGGGGGCACTCCCCTACGGAGCCAAAGGCACGCACCGGGCTGTTAACGCCGCCGGGAATCAAGTGCTTTGCTTTTTCAAACAGTTCTTCCGATCTTGTCATACTTTTACCACCTTTTAACCAATCCGGCCTTCGTCAATCCAGCCTGCCAGCTCCTGGGCATAGTAGGTGATGAGGATATCCGCTCCGGCTCTGAAAATATTCACTGCGGTTTCGCAGGCCACCTGGGTTTCGTCAATCCAGCCCTTCTGGGCGGCGGCTTTGATCATGGCGTACTCGCCGCTGACGCTGTAAGCGGCGGTGGGCACCATGGGGAAGCGGTCGGCAATCTCCTTCACCACATCCAGGTAAGCCATGGCAGGCTTGACCATGAGAATGTCTGCGCCCTCCTGCAAATCCAGCTCTGCTTCCTTTACGCCCTCCATCCGGTTGTGGAAGTCCATCTGGTAGCTTTTCCGGTCGCCGAAAGAGGGGGCGGACCCGGCGGCCTCCCGGAAGGGGCCGTAGAAGGAGGAGGCATACTTCACCGCATAGGACATGATGGGGGTATTTTCATAGCCGTTCTTGTCCAGCTCCCGGCGGATGGCCAGAATCCGGCCGTCCATCATGTCGGAAGGTGCCACCATATCCGCACCGGCCTGGACATGGGACAAAGCAATCTGGGCCAGCCGGGGCAGGGTCTTGTCGTTGTCCACATCGTGACCGCAGAGGATGCCGCAGTGGCCGTGGGAGGTATACTCGCACATACACACATCCGTCACATAGTAGAGGTTGGGGAAGGCTTCCTTTGCCTGGCGGAGAGCCTTCTGCACCACGCCATCCTCTGCCCAGGCGGAGCTGCCCCGTTCGTCTTTATGGTCGGGGATGCCAAAGAGCATCACAGAGGGGACTCCGGCCTTGGACAGGGCCTCCAGCTTATAAAGAAGTTTATCCGGGGAGTAGCGGAACTGACCCGGCAGGGTGGGAATCTCCTCCTCGATACCGGAGCCTTCCCGAACAAACACGGGATACATGAGAGAATTTTTGCTGATTCTGGTTTCCCGCACCATATTGCGGATGACGCCGCTGCCACGCAAGCGGCGGGGACGCTGTAACATTTCCATAGCCAACATTTCCTTTCTTACATCCATTGGCGGAGCATTTTTTCCGCCAGCAGAGTGCCTGTTTTTTCCGCTTCCTCCAGAGAAGCCACCGCCGAATCCACGGAATATTCTCCGGAAGGGGCGTGGTAATACAGCCCTGTCAGCCGCAGCTGCTGCCCATGGATCTGCGCATAGGCCGCCATGGGAGAAGAACAGCCGCCGTTCAGGCGGGTGACAAAGCCTCGCTCCGCCAGAGCCATATAGGAGGATTCCGGGTTGTTTACCGGCTGCAAGAAGCTGTAATCCTCTCCCAGCCTTCCCTGCACCGCCAGGATACCCTGTCCGGCGGCGGGAATCATCTCCGTCACCGGGTCAAACCGGCGGCAGATACGGCCGCCCAGTCCGGCCCGCTCCAGTCCGACGGCTGCCAGAATCAGGGCGGTGTACTGCCCCTCGTCCAGCTTCCGCAGTCGGGTGATGATATTGCCCCGCACCAGAGAAAAATTGGGACTGTCATAGAGCTTTGCCAGCTGGAGCTTTCTGCGAAGGCTGGATGTACCCATATTCAGCTCCGGCTTCTCTGCACCTCCCAAAGGCAGCACCAGGGCATCCCGGGGGTCGCCCCGCTGGGAAAAGGCCACCAGGGGCAAGTCGGGATTCACCTCCATGGGCATATCCTTCAGGCTGTGGACGGTGATGTCTACCTGTTCACTTAAGAGGGCATCGTCCAGCTCATTTACAAACAGGCCCTTGCCTCCCACCTTATCCAGGCTCTTGTCCAGGATTTTATCTCCGGTGGTTTTCATGGTCACCAGTTCCAGGTTCAGCTCCGGGTTGGCTTTTTGAATTGCCTCCATCACCAGCTTTGTCTGAGCCACCGCCAGGAGACTGTCCCGGCTGCCTACCTTGATGGTTCTCATTCTCCATCCTCCTCCAGGGAGCGGCGCAAGCCCTCCATACAGATTTTCAGCTGCTGGGCGTCCAGGTATTCCCGCAGTCCGTAGAGCAGCTTGGCTACGGACTTCTGGGCGGCAACGGATACCGCCTGGGACAGGATTTTTCCGGTTTCCTGGGGAATTTCCAGCTCCCGGATGGCCTTCTGGCTGCGCCAGGCCACCTCCTGCCCCGTCACTTCACCGATATGCTGCACCAGGGGCACCCATTCCCGGAAATCGTACCAGTGGGAGAATTCCCCCTCGTACTCTGAAAGCAGCTCTCTTGCCTTCTGGGTCTGGGCCACATCCTCCTCCCGGAGTGCACCCCCCAGATCGTCCACATCGTACACGGACAGCTGATGGCAGTCTTTCAGACGGGGGTCCACATCCCGGGGGACTGCCAAGTCCACAATGGTCACAGGGTTGGGCAACTCCAGCGCCTCCACCGCCTCTTTTTTGATGGTGTAGTGGGGGCTGGAGGTAGCGCTGAGAACAATATCCATCTGGGGAAGATAGGCCATCCGCTCCTCGTAGGGAATGGCCCGGCAGCCGGCGGGGATAATAGCATCCCGCCCCTTATACTGCCGCAGGGTCATGAGCACCTGACAGCCCCGGCCCCGCAGCTCTGCCGCCGCCAGACGGCCCATCTCTCCGTTGCCGATAACCATACACTTTTTATTTTCCAGCGTGCCCAGCTTTTCTTCCAGCAGTTCCAAGGTACCCACCGCCATGGAGCGGTTTACCGCCGTCAGGCGCAAATCGGTTTTTACCCGCTTGGCCGCCGTCACCGCATCCCGGAACAGCACCTCCAGCACCGTATCTGCACTCTGGTATGCCCGGGAAAAGCCAATGGCCTGCTTCACCTGGGTGAGAATCTGGTCTTCTCCGAAAATCTGGGAGCGGAGGCCGCAGGCCAGCTCCATGAGATAATGCACCGCCTCTTTGCCCTGTCGGTGCTGGAAGAAGCTGCGGTAGGCATCTTCCTCCACCCCCTTTAACCGGCACAAAAGGCCAAAGGGAGAGATGTCGCCCCCGTGGAGCCAGACTTCCGTCCGGTTGCAGGTGGAGAGAATCACACACCCCATATCCGGGTTTTCCTTTTTGATTTGCTGCAGAGCCTCGGCCAGGGAAGCCTTGGTGAAGGAGAAAATCTCCCGGATTTCCACCCCGGCTCTACTGTAGTCGATGCCCGCCATCCGAATGTCCAAACTCGTCACGCTCACTTCTTCTCTTGTTTCTCTTGCCGGGAATTTCGCTTTTCCCTGCGCTTGGCCTTACACCGGGCCTTTTTCTCCAAATAGCTTTGGCTCACCGGCTTCAGCTCCGCCTTTTCCAGGGCTCTGGTCCAGGGCCCCAGCATCTGCTTGATGAACACGATGCTCTCCGGGGGAAAATCGCTTTTTTTCGGAAGTCTCCCCAGCTCTTTGGCCTTCTCCTGCAAAAGGGAAATTGCCTTTTGGGTTTTTTCTGTCTGCAAGGTGCCTCACTCCCCGCAATGCTTCCCGGTCCAGTCCCGGCGGACGGTTTCCAGAATTCCCGGAACGGAAATTTCCTCCGCCAGCAGGAAGGGCTTGTCCCAGTGCTTTTTCAGTTGGGCAGCGCTTACCGGGCCGATGGCAACCGCCCGGGTTTTCTCCGGGATGGTGCCGAAATTTTCAAAGTAGGTTTTCACTGCCCAGGCGCTGCCGAAAATCAGGTAATCCATAGCTTCCGGGCTTTCCTGGACCGTGTAGCTGGTATCATAAAGGGGATATTCCCGGACAGTCAGGCCCTGGGCCCGCAGAATCCCGGGCACCGTATCGTCACTGAGGCGGGAGCGGAACAGGAGGATTTCCTCCTCTGCCTGTGCCACTTCACACAGCTTCTCCGCCATAGCCTTGCCGGTGGCAATCTCCGGGCACAAATCCGCCTGGATGCCGGCCTCTGCCAGGGTTTCCCCAGTGGATTTGCCAATGACGGCAAACTTACAAGCGGCAAGGCGGCGCAAATCCACCTTCTCCTCCCGGAGCCACCGGAAGAAGCACCGCACGCCGTTGGAACTGGTCAGGACAATCCACTTGGGTTTTCCGTCTGTAAGGCTTTCCAGGGAGTAATCCATACTCAGCCGCTCCACCTCACCGTGAAGAATCCGGTGGGTTTCTGCCCCCAGCTTTGCAAAGCCTTCTTCCAGCTTGGATACAAAGCTGTCGGTGCCCAGAAGCCCTACCTTTGCCCCTTCCAGGGGGTAGGCTACGGTGGGCTCCATATGCAGGGCTGCCACCTGTCCCACCACAATCACCGCCGGGGCCTGTACCTGGGCCTGTCTGGTCTTTTCTCCGATATTTTGCAAAGTGCCCCGCACCGTGGCCTTATGGGGGGCATTGCCGCCGGAGACCACCGCTGCCGGGGTATCCGGGGACTTTCCTGCCGCCATCAGCCGCTGGGCGATTTTTTCCAGAGAGGAAAGGCCCATGAGAAACACCAGCGTGCCGTCCAGGGCTGCCAGAGCCTCAATGGACTCGGGAAGCTCGTCTCCCAGCTTGTTGGTGTGGCCGGTAATCACATGGAAGCTCCGGCTCAGCTCCCGGTGGGTTACAGGAATGCCTGCCGCCGCCGGGATGGCAATGGAGGAGGAAATGCCCGGCACTTCCTCATAGGGAACCCCCGCCTCCTGCAAAGTGAGGATTTCCTCCCCGCCTCTGCCAAACACGAAAGGGTCTCCCCCTTTCAGCCGCACCACGTTTTTCCCCTGCTTTGCCAGCTGCACCAGCAGCTGATTGGTCTCCTCCTGGGGCATGGAATGGCGGCCGCACCGCTTTCCCGCCGGGTATTTTTCCGCCTTTGCCGCTGCCCGCAAAAGGGCATGGTCAATGAGGTCGTCATATACCACCGCATCGCAGGTTTCCAGCAGTCGCAGACCCCGCAGGGTAATCAGATCCCACCTGCCGCAGCCTGCACCGACCAGATATACATTGCCGATTTTGTTCTCACTCATGGCATTTTTCCTTCCTGTCGCAACGCCTCCCACTCATCCTGGGTCAGCGGTCGATTTTTCTCCATACACAAATCAAACAGCCGCAAAAACAAAGCTTTCCGGTGGGGTTCTGCCACCTCCCGCTTCACAATCGGCCGCATTCGGGCCAAATAGTCCAGAATTTCCTGAAAATGCTTATCTTCCCCGGGAAGCACGGATGCGATTTTTTCCTTTACGAACACCGCTGCTGCCGGGCTTGCCCCACCGGTGGATACGCCGATGGTGAGGCTTCCTTTCTGCACCACCGCCGGAAAGACAAAGGTGCCTTCTTCCGGCTGATCTGCCACATTCACAGGAATCTGCCGGGCCCGGCACAGCCGGGCGATCTCCCGGTTGACCTCTTTGTCATCTGTGGCCGCCACCGCCAGAGTTACCCCTTCCAAATCCTGGGGACAAAAGCATCTTTTCACAAGATGAACCTGGGGAAGCTTCTCCAGCTCCGGGGCAATTTCCGGTGCCACCAGAGTAATCTCCGCCCCGAAAGACAGCAGGGTTTTGACCTTTCGCAGAGCTACGGCTCCGCCTCCTACCACCAGGCATGGGGCATCTTCCAGCTTCAAAAACATGGGAAAATAAGTCATAAATTCTACCTTATCCTTGCCAGCCCCGGTTGGTGGGGTCCAGCATATCCGCTGCGGTGTAGATAAGAGCGTTGCAGATGGCTGCCGCCACATTGCTGCCGCCCTTTCGTCCCATGGCGGCAATCACCGGCACAGAAAACGCTTCACAGGTTTTTACCAGCAGTTCCTTACTCTCCACCACATTCACAAAGCCCACCGGAACCCCCACAATGAGATCCGGACGAAAATCCGGATTTTTCTCCATTTCCTCGCACAGAGCAAGAAGCGCTGTGGGGGCGTTGCCCACGGCAAAAATTCCCGTAGGATACAGGGCTGCGGCCTTTTTCACCGCCGCCACCGCCCGGGTGGTGCCAGCAAGCTTTGCCGCTTCCGCCACCTCCGGCTCGGCCATATAGCACAGCACCTCACCGCCGCACTTGGCAAGGCCCGGCTTGCTCACCCCGGCTCTTGCCATGTTGGTATCGGTAATAATGGGTGTCCCCTTGGCCAGGGCTGCTGCACCCAGGGCTACAGCCCCGGAGCTGATATATAGATTTTTCGCATAGTCAAAGTCCGCAGTGGTGTGGATGACCCGCTTCACCACCGGGGCATTTTCCGGCTCCAGGGCAATGCCCAGAGCCTCCAATTCCTTCGTAATAATCGAAAGGCTTGTCCGCTCAATATCCGCGGGAAGCTTATGCTCCGTCACAGGTCAGTCCTCCTTTGCGTAGGCATCCATGGCGGCATAGATTTTCTCCATGTCCAGGTTCTCCCGGACCGCCTGAGCAAGAATATCATACTGCCGCTGCTTGTACTCCCAATGGCTCTCCACATGGGCGGTCTGGGGCTCCAGTCCCTTCCGCTTCAAAAGCCAGTTTGCCAGCTTCTCCACCAGATCCCCGGTGTCAAAGAGGCCGTGAAGGTAGGTACCGAACACATTGCCCAGCACCGTGCCGTCCTCCTTGCCGTCTGTCAGGGTGCAAAAAGCGGTTCCGGCGCTTCTTGTGGTTTTGCCCATATGGATTTCGTAGCCGTCCAGCCGGGCACCGGAGAGCTGCTCCGGCAGCACCTGGGCCTGTACCCGGGTGCGGGTCTTCTGGGGAGAGAACACCGTATCACAGGGCAGCAGTCCCATGCCCTGCATCTGGCCCCCCTCCTCCACGCAATCCGGGTCGGAGAGGGTGCAGCCCAGCATCTGATAGCCGCCGCACACACCTAAGATGGGGGTGCCGCCGGACACCAGCTTTTGGACAGCAGCTTCCAGTCCGCTTTGCCGGAGCCAGGAAAGGTCTCCCATGGTGTTCTTGGTGCCGGGAAGAATCACCAAATCCGGCGTTCCCAGCTGGCTTACCTTGTCCACATACCGAACTCCCAGGCAGCTATGGCTCTCCAGGGGAGAAAAGTCCGTAAAATTGGAGATTCTGGGAAGGCGAATCACCGCAATGTCCACCGGGGCGTGCTGCTGGGTCTGATCCAGACGAGGGGCCAGAGAGTCCTCATCGTCAATGTCTGCCTTGGTGTAGGGCACCACCCCCAGCACGGGCAGGTGGGTCTTTTCTTCCAGCATGCTAAGGCCCGGCTGGAGGATTTTCACATCCCCCCGGAACTTGTTGATGACCGTACCCACAATCCGCTGCCGCTCCTCCGGCTCCAGCAGCTCCACCGTGCCGTACAGCTGAGCAAACACGCCGCCCCGGTCAATATCACCCACCAGGATCACAGGGGCATTCACCAGTTTCGCCATGCCCATATTTACAATATCGTCGGATTTCAGGTTGATTTCCGCAGGGCTTCCTGCGCCTTCCAGGACGATAATATCATTTTCTTCACTTAAACTTTCAAAAGCTTCCAAAATATCGGGAATCAGGGACTTTTTCATCTTGAAATAGTCCACTGCCCGGTAAAGTCCCCGCACCTCGCCGTTCACAATCAGCTGGCTTCCGGTGTCGCTGGAGGGCTTGAGAAGGATGGGGTTCATCCGCACATCCGGTTCAATGCCGGCGGCCTCCGCCTGGGCCACCTGAGCCCGGCCCATTTCCAGGCCGTCCCGGGTGATGTAACTGTTCAGCGCCATGTTCTGGCTCTTGAAGGGTGCCACCCGGTAGCCGTCCTGCCGGAAAATCCGGCAAAGGGCTGTCACCAGCAGGCTCTTGCCTGCACCGGACATGGTGCCCTGCACCATAATACACTTGGCCATGGCTTCAGTCTCCTTTTTGTTTCTCTTGGTATTGGGCCGCAGCGTCTGCAAACCGCTGGGCCAGCCGGGGATTCCCGGCAAAATACAGGTGGGGAAATCCGGCGTACAGGGTAGGTGTGGCAAAGCCGCATTCCCAGCTTCTGCCGGTCACCGGCTTCCGGGCCGCAAAGGCTTCGCCGTTTTCCGTGGAGTCCCAATAGTGAAATTCATGGATGGGGATCTCCTCCCCTGCCCGGAAAAGCATAGAGTCCTCTTTGGCGGTCAACCGGGCATAGCCGAAGCGCACCAGTCTTTGTTGCCGCTTCCCCTCTCCCGGCAGGACGCCTGCCATGGGAAGGTCTTTGCCCCCTGCCCCTTCCAGGGTTTTCCCCAGGTACAAAAAGCCGCCGCATTCTGCAACCGTAGGAAGCCCGCCCTGCACCATTTTTGCAATGGAACGGAGCATGGAGGTATTCCGGGAAAGCCTTTCCGCATACAGCTCCGGGTAGCCTCCCGGCAGGTACAGTCCGCCGATGTCTTCCGGCAGCTTCTTATCTGCCAGGGGGCTAAAATACCGCAGCTCCGCTCCTGCCTCCCGGAGGGCGTCCAGGGTTTCGGCATAGAGGAAGCAAAAAGCCTCATCATTGGCCACGGCAATCACCGTTTTTTGCTCCCGGGGCTGGGCTTTTTCCGCCGAATCCCGGTTGACCTCCCGGGTACAAAGGGCAAAGAGTCTGTCCAAATCCACAGACTGTTCCAGCTGGGCGGCAAGGGCGGCAATCCTCTGCTTCAGGTCACCGATCTCCCCGGCTGTCAGCAGTCCCAGATGGCGGCTTTCAAACCGGGCTTCCTCCATATGGGGCAGGTACCCCAGCACCGGAAGTCCGGTTTCCCGCTCCAGCATGGGAGCAAGGCTTTTATGGAGCATGGGGGAGCAATCGTTCAGGATTATCCCCATAATATGACTTTCCCGGCGGAATGTCAACAGCCCCTTTACCTGGGCTGCCAGGGTCAGGCTGGCACCCTTGGGCCGCAGAACCAGCACCACCGGCAGGTTCAAAGTATCCGCCAGGTGCCAGGCACTGGCCTCCGCCGTAGAGCCCCCGAGGCCGTCATAAAAGCCCATGACCCCCTCCACCACGGTGGCGCCGTGTCCCTGGGCATACCGGGCATAGAGCTTTTCCACCTGCTCCGGCTCCGCCAGAAACAAATCCAGATTGTGGCTGTCCACCTGCAACACGGAACGGTGGAACATGGGGTCAACGTAATCCGGGCCGCATTTGAAAGCACAGGGATTCAGACCCCGGCGCCGGAGGGCTTCCAGCATGGCGCAGGTCAGGGCAGTTTTTCCACTGCCGGAGGCCGGCGCTGCCATCAGAAATTCAATCATCTTTTTCTCCTGTTATCAAAAACACCGGGTTATTGGCCATCAGCAGGTGAAGCTTGCCCACACCCTTGCTGCGGCTGACGGCAATCTGACTGACCTCCACCCGGTAGCCCAGGGTGTTCAGGGCGCCAATGGCCTGGAAAAGGGTCTCCAGGGCGATGGCGGAAATACAGATTCGGACCTGGGGGTTCTTCTCCACAGCACAGCGAAGGATTGGTTCCATGGCTCCTTTGGTGCCCCCCAGGAATACGGCATCCGGGTCAGGCAGGGCTTCCAGTGCCTCCGGTGCCCGGCCCTCCACAATGTGCAGGTTCCAGGCGGCGAATTTCTCCCGGTTTTGGGCAATGAGGGCGCAGCCCTCCGGGTTGCACTCCACGGCGTACACTTCCCCTTGGGGAGCAGCCAGGGCCATCTCCACGCTGACGCTTCCGGTGCCGGCCCCCACATCCCAGAGGATATCCCCGGGTCTTACCGCCAGCTTGGACAGGACGGAAGCACGGACCTCCTGCTTGGTCATGGGTACCTCGCCCCGGGTAAAGGCGCTGTCCGGGTAGCCGGGGCACCGCCGGGGCTGGGTGGGAGCCGGCTCTGCCAGCATCACCGCCAGGGGGTGAAAGGACATTTCTGCCAGTTCCCGTGCGGTTCCCCGGGTGATTTTTTCCTCCGGGTAGGAAAGCTGCTCTCCGACCGTGATGGGCAAATCCCCCAGACCCGCCTGGGTCAACCGGGCGCACAGGGCCTGCACCCCCGTATCCTTACCACCGGTCAGAAAGAAAGTGGGTTTTCCCTTGGTAACCTCTGCCACCACAGGGCAGTGGGTTCCGTGGGCGGACACCAGATTCCAGTCCTGCCAGGGCCGCAGGAGCCGGGCGGAAAGGAGCTGGACGCTGGAAATCCCCGGCAGCACCCGGAAGGGAATCCCCCGCTCCTGCAAAAGGGGCAGAAGGCTCCGGGTACCGGAGTAAAAGCCGGTATCGCCGCTGTATACCACCACGCAGGTGGATTCTGCTCCGGAAATGGCTTCCAGAATCTCCTGGGGCTTCACCGCCGGAATACGCTCGGAGGTAACGCCCTCCGGAAGGGTCTCCAGAAGCCGTCGGGCTCCGATAATCCTCCCTGCACTTTTCAGTGCTTCCAGGCACTCAGCAGTCAGTGTATTGGGGGTGCCGCCTCCCAGGGCAGCCAAAATTACTTCCATAGTAAATCCTCACATTCCCGAAGCACCGTTTCAAAATCCAGCCCCGTCTCCTCCGGTCTTGCAATCACCACCAGCCGGGCACCGGTGTTTTCCGCTGCCTCTACCTTTTCGGCAAAGCCACCCACGGCACCGCCGTCCTTGGTGACCAGCCAGGAGATTCCGTACTGACGAATGATTGCCTCGTTCAGCTCCCGGGAAAAGGGGCCTTGCAGGGCCAGAATGTTCTTATGGGGAATCTCCGCAGCTTCGCATAGCTGGAGGCTCTCCATCAAAGGCAGCACCCGGGGAAAAAGCCGCTGCCGCTCCATGCCTTCATAAGAAGCCAATTCCTTGGAGCCAGTGGTCAGCAGCACATTTCCAGCCTTGTCTTTCAGATATTCCGCCGCAGCTTTGGCTGAATCCACCGTCACGGCAGATTCAGGCTGTAGGCTTGCTTTTCGCAGCAGGCGGCGGTAGGGGGTACCGGAACTTTCGCAGGCTGTGCGGATATTTTTGCTCACCTCTTTGGCATAGGGGTGGGTGGCGTCCACGCACAGGTCGGCTTCTCTCAGAAGGGTTTCCATGCCGGCGGCATCCAGCCGTCCGCTATGTACCTCCACGCCGGGGAGCTCCCCCTGCTCTTCCCTGCCGTACTCCGTGGCCACGCAGACCGTAAGGGAAAGGGGTTTCCCCGCCAGGGCTTCTGCCAGCTCCCGGCCTTCTGTGGTGCCACCGAAAATGACGATGTGCTTCACTTGGCCTCATATCCTCTCGGGGTGACCATTTTGTCCCCCATTTTCTTGGTAGCAGAGGAGCCGATAAACACGGTGGTAAACATATCCACCTGCTCCTTTGCCAGCTCCTTCAGGGTCAGTACCTTGGATTCCTGTCCCTCCCGGCCGATGTTCTTCACCCAGCCGCAGACGGTCTCCGGGCTTCTGCCCGCAGCCAGGAAAATATTGCAGGCCTTTTCCAGGTAGGTGCTGCGCTTTTTGGAGGAGGGGTTATAAATGCAGGTGACAAAGTCCCCAACTGCTGCACACTCCAGCCGCTTTTCAATCTTTTCCATGGGGGTCAGCAGGTCAGAAAGGGAAATCACACAGAAATCGTGCATGAGGGGCGCACCCAGCACCGCTGCGCCGGAGGTGGCAGAGGTAACACCCGGCACCACTTCCACATCCATATTGGGATACTCTCCCAACAGCTCCAGAATGGGGCCGGCCATACCGTAGACGCCAGCGTCGCCGCTGCACACCATAGCAACGGTTCTGCCCTCCTGGGCAATCTCCAGAGCCTTCCGGCAGCGTTCCATCTCCCGCTTCATGGGGGTGGTGAACACCTCTTTTTCCGGGTACAGATCCTTGACCAAATCCACATACACGGTGTAGCCGCACAGCACATCCGCCTTTTCCATGGCGGCTCTTGCCTGGGCGGTCATGAAGGCCTCCCCGCCGGGGCCGATTCCAACCAGATACAGCTTATTCATTGTAACTCCAATCCGGGGCATAGGGCTCCACAGCCACCGCCATGGTAATCCCGTCCCCTGCGTTTTTCTTGATGATAAGGGTTCCGCCGCTTCCCAGAAGGGCGCTGCGCTCACACACATTGTCCACCCCGGTGACGCTTTTCACGAAACCGGAGGCGGAAAACTCTCCCGGCGCCGCCGCTAACTCCCGGGCGGAAAAGGTTTCAAAATGCCAGCCATGGGCCTGGGCAAAGGCCAGAAGCCCCGGCTCCTCCTTTTTCAGGTCGATGCTGCAAATCCGGCACACCGCCTGAGAAAACAGGCCGTACTTCTCCAGAAGTCTTTGGAATGCTCCTTCCAGTGCCTCCTGGGTGGTGCCTTTTTTGCAGCCCACCCCCAGCACCGCAACCCTGGGAACCAGGCACAAAGCCACCTTGGAAGATTTGTAAATATCCACATTCACGTCCGGCTTTTCTTCTCCCGGCTTCACCCACTCAGGAGGCGTTCCCTGAATCTTCCAGGGGCAGCGGACGGTGACTTCTTTTCCCGACAGGAGCTTGCCGGATACCAGCTTGATGCGCTCCGGGTTTGCCACATGGCAGTTTTGCCGTTTTGCCCACTCATCCACCGCAAAGACCCGGTTTACATCCGTTGCGGTGGTAATCACCGGGCAGGCTCCAATAAGGTGGGCGATTTTTCTTGCCAAATCGTTGGCTCCACCTAAGTGGCCGCTTAAAATGGGGATGGCAAACTTGCCCTTCTCGTCTACCACCACCACCGCCGGGTCCTGCACCTTGCTTTTCACATAAGGGGCGATGGCCCGCACCGCAATTCCGGCAGCCCCTACAAAAATCAGGGCCTGGGCATTGGGAAAGGCAGCTTCCGTCCAGGATGGAAGGCTGTGGGTCTGTCCGCACCGCTCTGCCTCCCCGGGGAGCGCCTCTGCCAGCCTTTGGGCCAGCAGGAAGCCCCGGTCCGTGAAGGCAATCAGCCGGATGTTCATTTGGTTGCCTCCCGGAATTCGGTGGTGAAGGTGGGGTCATAGAGCTTGCTCCGCTCATATTTCCCTGCCAGGAAATCGCCTACCAGCACCAGGGCGGTCTTGCGGATGCCGTGGGTTCTGCCGGCCTCTGCCAGCTGGCCCAGGGTGCAGCGCACCACCTTCTCCTCCGGCCAGGTGGCCTTATACACCAGTGCTACCGGGGTATTTTCCGTATAAGCACCTTTCAGAAGCTCTGCCTGGAGGCCATCCAGCATACCGGCGGACAAGAACACCACCATGGTTGCCCCGTGGGCAGCCAAGGAGGCAATACCCTCCCGCTCCGGTACCGGAGTACGCCCGGCCATGCGAGTGATAATCACACTCTGGCTTACCTCCGGGAGAGTGTACTCCGCATGGGCCGCAGCTGCTGCGCCGCAGAAGCTGGATACGCCGGGGGTATCGTCATAGGAGATGCCCAGCCTGTCCAGCTCGTCCATCTGCTCCCGGATGGCACCGTAGAGGCAGGGGTCACCGGTATGGAGCCGGAGGGTGGTCTTTCCCTCCCCTTCCGCTGCCTCCATGACGGCAATCACCTGTTCCAGAGTCATTTCTGCACTGTTATAAATGGAGCAGCCCTCCTTGCACATTCCCAGAAGGGCCGGGTTTACCAGACTGCCGGCGTAAATCACCACGTCCGCCGTTTTCAGAAGCTCTGCACCCCGCAAGGTAATGAGGTCGGGAGCTCCGGGGCCTGCGCCTACAAAATGTACCATGTCATTCTCCTTCTTTCACGATAATGGTGGCAAAATAGCCGGTATTGCCCTCCGGGGCATTCTGAGACAGATCGGGATACACCGCTTCCTCCGGCAGTCCGCAGCTGGAGACCAGGGCGCTGTGGGACAGGAGGTTGTGCTTATCCAGGGTTTCCAGCACCTCCTGCATCTGGCTTCCCGCCTTCATCAGCACTTTAGTGCCGGGCATGGCCAGAGCCTCCTCCAGATCCGTACCACCTGCAGGAACAATGTGCAGGGGCTGGTTCATGGTGGTAAGGCTCGTGGAAAGCCGGGCAGCGATAGCACAGAAGCTGGTGATTCCGGGAATCATGACCGTTTCGTAGCCCTTGCTCTGGAAAATCTCCATCAGGTAGCTGTAAGTGGCGAAGATGGACACATCTCCCAGATTCAGCATGGCCACATCCAGGCCCTGGGCAAGATATTTTTCAATCTCCTCCGCCGCCTGGCAGTGGGCTGCGTGCTGCTTTGCCTTGTCCCGGGCCATGGTGAAAAACAGGGGCACAATGGTCTTTCCCTCCAGGTTCACCGCCTGGGAGGCAATGTCCAGAGCCAGGGTTTTTCCGCCGGAGGTCTGGGGCGTGGCAATCACCGGGCAGCTCTCCAAAACCCGCTTGGCTTTTAAGGTTATAAGCTCCGGGTCACCGGGGCCGATACCTACGCCGTAAAAAATTCCTTTTTTCCCGTCCATATGTATAGAATCTCCTTTGCTTCTTCAGTTTCTCCTAAATAGCCGTACTGATTGGAATACAGCACCCCGCCTACCTGATAGGCACCGGCTACCCGCCGGTGCAGGTGCAGGGTAATATGTTTCAAAAGACTCTCCAGCACCGGCTGTATAAGGTCTTCCCTTTGCAGAATCTCCAGGGCTGCATCCGAGGTGGCGCAGTCCATGAGAGCCTGGCAGGTCTTTTGGCTGGCCCCAGCGATGGCGGCGTGGGCACAGAAAATCTCTCCCCGGCAGTCGGCATACCGGCTGTGGGTATTCATAATGCCTCCTGCCAGCTTCACCAGCTTTCCCAAATGGCCTACCAGCAGCACCCGGGAAAAGCCGTTGGCAGCAGCGGCGTCCAACGCCTCTCCCAGGAAATTGGAATACTTCACAATGGGGATGTTGCCACCTTCCAGGCCATGCTCTGCCAGAAAATCCTTGCCGTAGTTGCCCGGGGTCAGAATCAAATCCTTGGCTCCCAAAGCCGCCGCCTGGCGGATTTCCAGTTCCAGGGTATCAATCAAGGCCTGAATACTCATGGGCTCCACAATGCCGGAGGTGCCTAAGATAGAAATGCCCCCCACAATGCCCATATAAGGGTTGAAGGTCTTTTGGGCGATTTCCTCCCCACGGGGGACAAAAATGGTCACTGCCAGCCCCCGGGAATCCCCGAAGGTTTTTTGCACCTTCTCCACGGCGGAGGCAATCATCTGCCGGGGCACATGGTTGATGGCAGCTGCTCCCACCGGCTGGTCAAGGCCGGGCTTTGTCACTCTGCCCACCCCCAGGCCGCCGTCAATGGTGATGCCCGGTGCCTCAGAATACTCCACCTGGGCGCAAATCAGCAGTCCTTGGGTGGCATCCACATCGTCTCCGGCGTCCTTTACAACGCCGCAGGATGCTTTTTCCCCTTCCAGAGAACTTTCCGGGATTTCCACCTCCACGAAAATTCCTTTGGGGGTCATAAGGCCCATGGTTTTGGGAGGCTCTTTGGTCAGCAGCAGCTGGGCAGCTGCCGCTGCCGCCAGGGCTGCACAGGTGCCGGTGGTATAACCGCACCGCAGCCGCTTCCCCCCTGACTGAATGTAATGCTCAAAGGCCATGTTCGTTCTCCAGCAGGGCTTTGTACTTGGCTGCATACATTTCCTGCACCGGCTTCAGCATACCCAGACCCTCCAAATGACAGGACACCTGGAAGCCTGATCGTTCCAGCTGGCCCTTCCAGCCGTCCTCCCCTGCCATGTCATTCAGGGCGTGGTCTCCCGCAACCAGCATCAGGGGTGCCAGCAGCACCTGCTTTTTGCCCAGAGCCTGAAGCCCGGTCTGCACCTCGTCAAGCCCGGGCCAGCCTTCCACCGTGCCTACCAGCACATTTTCATGGCCCCGGCTGCGAAGCACCGTCTGGAAGGCAGGATACACCATATTGGCAAAGTGGGCGGTGCCGTGGCCCATGAGAACCAGCGCCCCTTCTCCGGGGGCGTAGGCCTTTGCCACGCAGTCCGCCAAATGGAACAAATCCTCCTGGGTTGCCAGCAGGGGCTGACCCAGGCGAAGCACCGGAAACCGCTCTTGCCACTGGGTCACGGTTTCCCGGATATTATCGTATTCATAGCCGTAGAGAAGATGGGTGGGCTGGATGGCCACATCCGCATAGCCCATTTCCCCCAAAGCCTCCAAAGCTTCCGGCAGACTCCAGACGGTTTCACCCTTTCGGGCCAGGATTCTGCGGATGGTGGGGCTGGTAAAGGCCCGGAAAAAGTCCCGGTCTGAGACTGTCTTCAGAGCTTCTTCCACCGCCGTAATGCTTTTGCGAGCCGCCGGCACACTGGTGCCGAAGCTCAATACCAACAGAGCTTTCTTCATAAATCTTCCGATTTCCTTCCTGATTCAGTCTGCTTTGATGTCTTTCCGGTATTCCTGGTCCACCTTTTCTTCTCCAAAGGTGTTCATATCGCACATGACGCTCATGGCGGTATCCATCACCGTCATGGCCACTGGGCAGCCGCTGCCCTCTCCCAGCCGCATACCCAGCATGAGCATGGGCTTGAGGTTCAGCGCCTGGGCAGCCAGCACATAGCCCGGCTCCTTGGAGACATGAGAGCCAAAGAGGTATTGGCTGGTAATGGGAGAGAACCGGCTGGCAAGGAGTGCCCCGGCAGCGGAAATCACCCCGTCCACCACAATGGGGAGGCGGTAATAGGCAGCGCCGATGTAAAGGCCGGTCATGGCTGCCAAATCCAGTCCGCCTACCTTGCTGAGAATGTCCACCGGGTCGGACGGATTGGGGTTGTGCTTTTCCAGAGCCTTGGCAATGACCTCTTTTTTATGGGCAAAGGCCTCGTCCGTCAGTCCAGCGCCCCGGCCCACTGCCTGTTCCGGGTCCCGAAGGCCCAGGCAAGCCATGATACAGGCCGCCGCCGTGGTGGTATTGCCCATGCCTACCTCTCCGTTGCCCAGGATGTCGTATCCGTTTTCCTTGGCACATCGGGCGTAGGAGAAGCCCACTTCCATGGCCTCCATCACCGTATCCCGGGGCATAGCCAGTCCCTTGGCGAAATTGTCCGTGCCCCACATAAGCTTGTGGTCGTCAATGTTGGGGCTGTGAAATTCTCCCTTGATGCCCATGTCCACCAGTCTCAGCTCCACGCCGTTGGCATGGCAAATCACATTGATGCCGCACTGAATGCCCCGGGCGTAAAAATCCATCAGAGTATGGGTCAGTTCCTGGGGAGAGGCGGCAATGCCCTCGGCATAGACCCCGTTGTCCGCACCGAACAAAAACAGAATTTTCTTATGGAGGCGGTTTTTCACCTTTCCGGTGATGCCTGCCATCTGGATGCTCATATCCTCCAGAAGTCCCAGGCTGCCTGCGGGCTTCAACAGCTGCAGCTGCCGCTCCCGGGCTGCCTCCATGGCCTGCTCATCCAGTCCGGTGAGTTCTTCTTTGATTTTCTCCCAGTCCAACATCATTCCATACTCCCCTTTTTTATTTACAGAAGCACTTGAGTCAGGGCTTCCGATAGTTTTTGGTTGTCCTCGTGGGATTTGACCGCCACCCGGTAAAATCCCTCTCCCAGCCCTGGATAGTTGCCGCAGTTGCGAATCAGGATTCCCTTTTCCTGGATTTTTTTGTCCAAAGCAGGACACTCGGTGCGGAACAGCAAGAAGTTCGCCGTGCCCGGGTAAAGGGTAATGGGCAGAGGTGTCAGGGCTTTCACCAACCCCTGCCGCAACTTTGGGATTTCCGCCAGGGTTTTTTGTATGTATGCAGAATCCTTCAAAGCGGCAATGCCGCAGGTCTGGGCGATGCCGGAGACGCTCCAGGGCTGCCCGGCTGCCCAGACTGTCTCCCGGAAGTCCCGATTGGCAGTCAGTAAATAGCCCAGGCGGATTCCCGGCATGGCGAAAAACTTGGTAAAGGCCTTCAAAATAATCAGGTTGGGAAAGTCCTCCAGGCTGTCCATGAGGGAATACTGGCTTTCCTTCCCGGTGAAGTCCAAAAAGCACTCGTCCACCACCAGGGTGGTGCCCAAATCCCGGCACAGCCGGGCAATTTCCAGAAGCTGTGGTTTTTCCGTCAGAAGGCCCGTGGGGTTGTTGGGATTGCAGAGAAACACCATTTGGGGCTTCTTCTCCCGGATTGCTTCCAGAATATCTTCCCCAATTTCAAAGTCCTGGTTTTCTTTCAGAATATGGCGGAAAACCACGCCTCCTGCCCGGGTTACGGATTTTTCATACTCGGAAAAGGTAGGAGCGGTGACCAGGGCGGTCTTGGGTTTCAGCCCATAGGCAATCCGGTCGATGAGGTCCGCTGCGCCGTTGCCGCAGACCACTTTTTCCGGGGAAACCCCGTAAAATTCCCCGATGCTCCGGCACAGGGCCCGGCAATAGGGGTCCGGGTATACCGTGGCCGCTGTCTGGGCGGAAGCCAAAGCGGCGGACACCTTGGTGGGCAGTCCCAAAGGGTTAATATTGGCGGAAAAATCCAGCATTTTCACGCCTTTTTCCAGGTGGGAATAGATATCCCCTCCATGCTCATAAATCATCTGTTTTCTCCTTCTTTATCGGAAAAGAAAATACCACAAGGCAAGGTGTACCCCCACCGCCAGGATTACCCCCAGGATAGAGGTAGCGTACATCAGCCGGTTGGCCCGGGCAATGTCCCGGGGTTCAATGGAGCGAACCGGGTCGCCGATGGTGGGCTTATGATGGACCTTTCCAAAATAGGAGGCGTCCCCCGCCAGCTGCAAGCCCAGAGCCCCGGCGCATACGCTTTCCGTCTGGGCACTGTTGGGGCTGGCGTGCTTTCTCCGGTCCCGGCGGTAAATCCGAATAGCCCCTTTGCCGTCATAGCCCAGCAAGAATGCGGAGAGAATCATGAGCCCTGCGGTAAGCCGTGCGGGGATATAGTTCCACACGTCATCGTTTTTTGCGGCAAAGCGGCCAAAGTACAGGTATTTGTCATTTTTATAGCCAATCATGGAATCCAGGGTGTTTACCGCCTTATAGGCAAAAGCCAGGGGTGCACCGCCGATAGCCATATAAAGGAGGGGTGCAATCACCCCATCGGTGGTGTTTTCCGCCACGGTTTCCACGGCACCTTTGGCAACCCCTTCCTGAGACAATGCCTGAGTGTCCCGGCCTACAATGTAAGAAAGGTACTTTCTGGCCTGGGGCAAATCCCCTTTTTCCAGGGGGTACATCACCTTCATGCTCTCTTTTTTCAGGGAGTGGGCGGCAAAAATCTGGAAGCAGAACCAGGTTTCCACCACCACCGCCAGGCTCCAATGAATCTTCCCCAGGAGCCACAATATTCCAAAGGGTACCAAGAAGCACATAACCACGCAGCAAACCGTCAGCAAAGCGCCGCACCAAAACTGGCTTCTTTGGGTTTTACAGGAGAGCTCTCGCAGCAGCTTCTCCCCCCGGGAAATCAGCTTTCCAATGAGGCAGATGGGATGGGGAATCCAGTAGGGGTCCCCGAAAATAGCGTCCAGGAGAAAGGCCGCCGCTAAAATTACTGCCATTGTCATGTTGCTTCTCTCTTTCCGGAAAGCTTTTCCCACCGGGAAAAGCGGTGATTTTCTTCCTCATAATATCCCAGGTAGACGCCGCCGTTTTCCACCTGGTACTGGTAGAAGCCCAGATGCTCCGGGTCATAGGCATCCAGCACCGACATGATGGTGCCGCCGTGGCAAATTAACGCTGCCGTCTGCCATTGGGCCTTATCCAAAATCTCCAGCACCTGCCGGAAACCCCGAAGGCTTCTTTCCCGGAACTGGGCGGCAGACTCTCCTTGGGGAATCTCCCCGGTGCCGTTACTGTCCAAAAAACGCTGATAGTCCGGATCGGTGCAAAGCTCGGCATAGGTCTTTCCCTCGAAGCGGCCAAAGTCGCACTCCCGCAAATCCGGGACAATCTCCGGCTGCTTTCCGGGGTAGAGAATCTCTCCGGTTTCCAGGCACCGCACCATGGGGCTGGAAAGGAGGATGTCACAAGGTGGATAGGAATGTCCTTCCAAAGCAGCCCGACCAGCCTCACACAGGGGCTCATCGGTTCTTCCGATGTACCGGCGCTCCAAATTGCCCTGGGTTTTTCCGTGGCGAATCAAAAGGATTTTCTTCATGGCAGCTCCCCCTTGATTGCCTGGGGCAGACCGCACTGCATCCGAATGACCGTATCCGCCTCCTGAGCAAGCAGGCACAAAAGCCGCCCGGTGACCTCCCGCCACTGCCGCTCCATAGCATCCAGGGGCACCACGCCGCAAAAAATATCATCACAAAGGACGATTTTTCCCCGGCAAAAAGGCAGCAGCTTCTCCAGAACCTCCTGCTGGGTCAGTCCCTTCTCCAGGCAGGCACGAACCCGCAGGTGCAGGTCAGCAATACAGGAAGCCCCTTCCCGCTCTTCATTCCAGGGCAGGATTTCTCGTTCATTCAGGCCAAAGGCTTTCTGGGCATATTCTCTTTTTCCCTGGCAGGCACCGCCAACAATCAGTATGGTCAAAGTCTTTCCCCTCTTTTTACAAAATCACCGTGGCAAGCAAAATGAGAAGCTCGGAAATTTCCAGAGCGAAGCCTGCCAAATCCCCGGTAATGCCGCCAAACTGCTTCTTTGCCAGCCGGGTGAACCAGAAAATCCACAGGGCCAGCAGCACCAGGGTCAAAAGCGCCCGCTGCCAGCACAAAAGAAACAGGGCTGCCAGGAGCAGGAGCGCCCACACCATAAGGGCTGCCTGGGAGAATTTCCGGTCTGCGCCGTTGTGAAACAGGTAGGCAAGGCCGGAATTTTTGGCACAGGCCATCCGCACCACAAAGGAGCCGCTGATACTCCGGCTGAGAAGATACCCACACCCCAGAAACGCCATGGTTTTCCAATCGGCAGCCAGGTATAACTGGGAAAACAGTCCCACCGTCAGAAGCAGGTACACGCCGCAGTAGATTACCGCAAAGGCTCCGGCATTGGGGTCTTTCATGATTTGCAGCTTTTTCTCCCGGTCGCCGTAGGAAAAGAGGGCGTCACAGGTATCCATGTAGCCGTCCAGGTGGATGCCTCCGGTAATGAGAATGGGAATCACCGTGGCTGCCACGGCATACAACAGGGTGTTAATGGCAAAGGTCTGGGCGAACCAAAGCCAGAGCAGCTGCACTGCTCCCACTGCCAGCCCCACCAGCGGAAAAAAGGTGAAAATATAGCCCATATTGGAGGCTTCCCAGGATACGTGGGGCATGGGAATCCGGGAATAGGTAGAAAAGCAAATGGCAAAGCTGCTGAGGATTTTTTTCATGTTTCCATACATCCTTTCACCCGGTTCTCCGGGGCTTTCCGGTACAGAGGGATTCCGCAGAACACCTCCACCACAGCGTCTGCCCACCGGGCCAGTCGGGCATTGAGCCTGCCCAGGGTTTGGATGTATTCCTGGGTCTCCCGGGGGTAGGCAATTCCGTCGGAGAAAATTTCGTTGGTCACCACAATCACATTTTCATACCGTTCCCCCAAAGCTCCAATCCCCTGGGCAATCCGGTTCTCCGTCTCCTGCCCTGCTCCCTCCGGGGAGAAAATCTCATTGGCGCAGAGGTTGGAGAGGCATTCAATCAGCAGGGTGTCTGCCTGACTGCCCAGCTTGTCCGCTACCTTGGAAATGTCCGTGTACTGCTCCACCGTAAGAAAGCCCTTCCCTTCCCGGAGCTTTCGGTGGCGTTCAATCCGGTAGGCGGCGTCCTTGCCGAAGGGCTGCATGGTGGCAATGTAAGCCGTTTGCTTTCCCAGCTTCACACAAAGCTCCTCCGCCACAGCGGACTTTCCGCTGGCAGAACCTCCGGTTACCAGAATTTTCACGGCTTTCACAACCTGCAAACAAAATAAAAAGCCTTTATAGATAGAATCATCTACAAAGGCAAAAAAGGCAAAGATATACTCTCCCCACAGGGGGGTTCTTTTGGCTCAGATATCCTTTTTCGCCGAAAGGATTTTGTTCATCTGGCGTTGCAGCCGGTATTCTGACTTGGCATCCTCCTACTTGCCTGCCTTCCCAGGGGTTTCCCCAGTGGCACCTTGGCTTTCGTCCGCCTTACAGCAGCGTGACTGTTACGGATTTGCACCGTATTCCCGGCATAGCTTCCTATGCACTGCAACGAATTTTTGTCATTTTATCACAAATTTCATGGAAAGTCAATTCCTTGGTCTGCACCTGAACGACAAAGTTCCCCCGGAGCGTAAGCCCCGGGGGAAGGTATCAAAGCTGGGCGAGGCACCGGAAAACCGCCTGTTCCAGGGCCTGCAAATCCGCCGCATCGGGATGGGACAGGGCGGCATCGAAATTGTGAAGCATGGCTTTGGTTTTCTCGTTTTGCTCCATGGCCTCATACCGGGCACGGACACTCTGGGGCATTTTCCCCTGGCACAGGAAATGGCCCAAAAGAGTATTGCTTTCCGGCAGGTTCTCCCTGATTCTTCCGGCAATCTGGTCAAAATAAGCCTGGGCTCCCCCGAATCCGGCGGTGCCGAAGAGGAACACCTTTTTGCCTTCCAGGCTGCGGAGGAAATCCCCGATGGCCGGACAGCAGGTACCCTTATCCGTCCAGGAGCCAACGAACAAAATATCCGCCTCCCGGCCTACCTCCGCCGGTTCCCCCCAGTAAATCATCTGCTCCTGGGGCAGCACTTCTTTAATTCTTTCCGCCAAAAGCCGGGTATTTCCCGTCATACTTGCAAACACAACTGCATATTTCATGGAATCGCACTCCTTTATGGGGGTATGGTAACAGAAAAATGTAGATAATTTGTTATCAATGGAAAAATAAATGACCAGCACCTCCATTTCCGTCGGTACCGGTCATTTAATGATAGAATAAAAACTTTACAACGGCTTTTCCACCAGGGCTTCAATCAGCTGGGCACATTTTTCCCTCTGCTTTTCATCCCGGAGCCACCGCACCATCTGGCATACATTGGGGTACTGAAACAGCATCACAATCCGTTGGAAGCAGGGATACAGGGCCATTTCCAGGGCATTGCGTTGATAATGACGGTAGATAGACCCACTGATTTTTTCCTGTTCCCGCTCCATGGCTTCCACAAGCTCCTGGATTGTGTAGGAGGCAAATTCCTCGTTGGAGGGGAAGCAATCGGTTTCGTTCAGGAAAACATTGATATTTACATCCGTGCCGGAACCGTTGAAATCAATGAGGCCGGCAAACTGACCATCCTGTTGCAGGATATTCGTACCGTTCAAATCACCCTGGAACACGCAGCGGGGCAGCTTCCGGAACTCCGGCAGAATTCTGGCCCGGATACGCTTGTTCAGGTCAGCCACCCGGTCAGCAAGGTTTTCATAGCCCACCTCTTTCAGGGCTGCAACCAACGTATCTGTCTCCACCTGCTTTTCATCCACCTCCACATCGAAGGGATTCAAATCAAAGATTGAGAACATGGAGTATGTATCTGACAAATCCACGTTGCTGTATTTTGCAGCCAGCTTTCCCATATGTTCCACAATCTGGGCTCTGTCAAACTGTGCATCCAGCCCAAAGGTAGGATATTTAGCAAATTCCTCCACAAAGCAGCAGAATTGCATACCTTCCTGCTGCCAGGTATAGGAAAGCGGCCCTTCCCTGGTGGGAATCAATGCCGGGCAATATACGCCAATATCCCGGTAGCGGGCAATCAGACGGGAGATTTCCTGAAGCCGTCCTTCCCAAACCAGGGAACCGGTATTCATTTTCAGGACATAGGACTCCCCGAAAATAAAATTCCATCGAATGTCCTTATCTCCATGGGAAGTATTATGAAATGCCGTCACCTCCCCGATTTCTACCGGGAAGTGTTGCAAAATTTCCTGAATGGTTGCAAAATCGATTGGCAGTTTCTCCATTGTAAACCCTCTCCTCTGTAATCGTAGGCGCTTCCGCACCGGAAATAAAAAAAGACCTCGTCAGGAACATACCTGACGAGGTCACTTTGGCGGAGAAGGAGGGATTTGAACCCTCGATACCCTTTTGGGGTATACACGATTTCCAATCGTGCGCGCTCGGCCAGCTACGCGACTTCTCCATGTGTGCTACAATCGCAGCCAGCCTGAGTATAATACACGATTTTCCTCTGTTTGTCAATACCTAAAATCGGTTTTTGTAAAAAACTTTCCTTTGGAAACCTAGTGCGCGAACTGGCTTTGGTAGAGCTGGGCATAGAAGCCCTGCTTCTGGAGTAACCCTTCGTGGGTTCCCTGCTCTACGATATGGCCGTCCCGCATGACGAGGATTACATCCGCCTCCTGGATGGTGGAAAGGCGGTGGGCGACGATAAAGCTGGTTCTGCCCTTCATCATGGTGTCAAAGGCCTTCTGTACCTTCCGCTCCGTCCGGGTATCGATGGAGGAGGTGGCCTCGTCCAGCACCAGGATGGGCGGCAGGCACAGCATCAGCCGGGCAATGCACAAAAGCTGCTTCTGCCCCTGGGACAGGCTCCCTCCCTGCTCCCCAATCACCGTATCATAGCCCTGGGGCAGACGCTTGATAAAGCTATGGGCATGGGCCTGCTTGGCAGCCTCCATCACCTCCTGGCGGGTGGCTTCCGGTTTTCCCATGGCGATGTTCTCATGGATGGTTCCGGACTGAAGCCAGGTATCCTGGAGCACCATGCCGATATTCTCCCGAAGGGTTTTCCGGGACATTTGCCGGGTAGGTACGCCGTCCAGCAAAATCTCCCCGGACTGGGGGTCGTAAAATCCCATCAGGAGGTTAATCAAAGTGGTTTTACCGCAGCCGGTGGGGCCAACAATGGCGATCTTCTGACCGGGCTTCACCGTGAGGGAAAAGTCCCGGATGAGAGGCTTTTCCGGGGTGTAGGAGAAGTAGAGGTTTCGCAGCTCTACAGCCCCCTGAACCTTCTCCGGCTGCCGGGGATGCATCGGGTCGGGTCTGCGTTCCGGCTCCTCCATCAGGGCAAACACCCGTCCGGCACAGGCCAGGGCGTTTTGCAGCTCCGTAACCACGCCGGAAATCTCGTTGAATGGCTTGGTGTACTGGTTGGCATAGTTGAGAAAACTTGTCAGGTATCCCACTGTAAAGCCGGGGCTTACCAGCACCAGATAAGCGCCGGAAAGGGCTACTCCCGCATAGACCAGGGAGTTTACAAACCGGGTAGCAGGGTTGGTCAAAGAGGAGAAGAAAATGGCTTTCAGGGAACACTTTCCAAGCCGGTCGTTAATTTCCTCAAAGGTGTCCATGGATGCCTTCTCGTGGCCAAAGGCCTGCACCAGCTTGATATTTTCCACCGTTTCATCGATAAAGGCTGTCTGCTCTCCCCGGGTCTGGGATTGGAGCCGGAACATACTGTAAGTCCGCTTGGCGATAAAGTCCGCCACCACCAAAGACAAGGGGGTGATGACAACCACCACCAGGGCAATTTGCCACCGGATGGTAAGCATCAGCACCAGCGTTCCCACAATGGTAATGGCGCCGGTAAACAGCTGGGTAAAGCCCATTAACAGGCCGTCGGCGAAGGTATCCACATCCGACACCACCCGGCTTACCACATCCCCCTGGGGGTGGGCATCCAGGTAGGAAACCGGAAGCTTCTGGATATGGGCAAAGACCCGGTCCCGCACATCCTTGGTGACCCGGTAGGTCACCCGGTTATTCAGCTGGTTCATAATCCACTGGGCAAGACCTGCCGCCAGGCAGCAGATCAGCACCCCTTGAAGCTTTCCGGACACCACAAGGAAGTCCACTTTTCCTGCATCCACAATGGCATCAATGGCCTGTCCCACCAAAATGGGGATATACAGGCTCATGGCTACATAGACAGCCGCCATCAAAAGGGACAGGGTAACACTCAACCACTGCTTTTTGATGAGCCGCAGCACCTTCCCCAAAACCACGCTCTGCTTTTCTTCCTTAGCCATGGGCCTTCACCTCCTCCGGGAACTGGGAATAGTAGATCTCCTGGTAGACCTGGCAGCCTTCCAGCAGCTCCTCATGGGTTCCCTGTCCCACTACCTGACCGTCTTCCAGCACCAGAATCAAGTCCGCATACCGGACAGAGGCTGCCCGCTGGGAGACCACGAAGGTGGTGGGGGCGTTGGGCATATTGCGGATGGCCTGGCGCAGCCGGGCATCGGTGGCAAAGTCCAGGGCAGAGGCGCTGTCGTCCAGAATCAGGATTCTGGGGCTGCCTACCAGGGCTCTGGCAATGGCCAGCCGCTGCCGCTGTCCGCCGGAGAAGTTAAGACCTGCCTGCTCCACCGGGGCATCCAGGCCGCCTTTGCCCTCCACGACCTCCAGGGCCTGGGCAATTTCCAGAGCCTTTTTCATATCCTCGTCGGAAGCCTCCGGGTTTCGCCACTGGAGATTCTCCCGGATGGTGCCCCGGAACAGAACGGACTTCTGGGGCACCAGTCCTATCTGCCGGGAGATTCCTGCATGGGACAATTTTTCCACATTCCGGTCATCCAGCGTGACGCTCCCCTCCCGGCAGGTATAAAAGCCGGGAATCAGGTTCACCAAAGTGGTTTTACCGGAGCCGGTGCCGCCGATGATTCCCACCATCTGCCCCGGCTGGGCGGTAAAGGTCACGTCCTCCAAAGAGGGCTCGGAGCTGCCGGCATAGGTGAAGGTCACATGGTCAAAAGAGACTTTGCCATCCAGGGACTTTTCCGCTCCGGCGGTGCCTTTGCCGGAGGGCCTCATTTCCAGCACCTTCTCCACCCGGCTGCCGCAGGCTGCCGCCTTGGTCATGTTGATGATGAGGTTTGCCATCTTGATAAGCTCCACCAGGATCTGGGACATATAGTTATAAAGGGCGATTACCATGCCCTGGGTCAGCAGTCCCTGGTGTACTTTCAGCGCCCCCTGGTGCACCAGAAGAATAATGCCCACATTGATTACCACAAAAGTAATGGGGTTAAGAAGCGCAGAAATCCGTCCGGCAAAAATCTGCACCCGGTTCAGTTCTTCTGTTTTCTTCTTAAATTCCCGAACTTGGCTCTCCTCCTTATTGAATGCCCGGAGAACCCGCACGCCGGAGAAGTTCTGCCGGGTGGCAGAGGTCACATCCTCCAGCCTGGACTGCACCCGCCGGTACAAGGGCATGGTCACAAGCATGATACCGAAAACAATCACACACAGCAGAGGAATCACCCCGGCAAACACCAGAGCGGACTGAAAATCAATGGTAAAGGCCATAATCATGGCGCCGAACACCACAAAGGGAGACCGGAGCAGCAGCCGCAAGGTCAGGTTCACGCCATTTTGCACCTGGTTAATATCGGAGGTCATCCGGGTAATGAGGGAACCGGTACCTAAGGTATCCACATCCGTATAGGACAGGCCCAGAACATGGTGCATGAGGGCATTTCGCAGTCGGACGGCAAAGCCCACCGCAGCCTTTGCTGCAAAATACTGGGCAACCACAGAGCTGAGGAACCCCACCGCCCCCAAAAGCACCAGAAGGCCGCACATTTTGAGAATATACCCCCGGTCAGAATTGGCGATGCCCACATCCACAATGCCAGCCACCACCAAAGGGACACAAAGCTCAAAGGATGCCTCCAGGAGCTTGAACAGAGGCCCCAAAATGCACTCTTTCTCATATCCCTTCATATACTTCAAAAGCTTTTTCATAAATACACCCGATTCTGTCAGAATATGAAGTAAATTATAACACCGATACCCACCGGTTGCAAGGGATAAGGGAAATAAGTGTTGACATACGGAGGGAAAACAGCTATAATAGTCGTGCTTTCATGAGCACCTGCTACTGTGGCTCAGTCGGTAGAGCAGCTGATTCGTAATCAGCAGGCCGCCGGTTCAAGTCCGGCCAGTAGCTCCAACCCCCCGGTGAAATTCACCGGGGGGTTCTTTTTATTGCATTAACAGCAGGCCAATCAGTGCCGGAACCGCCAGGGTTCCTGTGGAAACCAGCAGAGCCGGAATCGTTCGCTTGGTTTTGGCTGACAGGAACAAAATCCAAGCTGCCGCCAGGAGGGCCGCAGCGAACCACAGTGCCCAGACCAGAATCACTACGCCGTAAATGGGGATTTCCCCGCCGAACTTGCTGAGAATGGGCAAGGAGGAGGACACCGCTCCCAGCTGGGTCAGCCCGAACATTCGGTTGACATAAAGCCATTCCGGCAGGAAGGCCGCCGTGGCAAGAAGGAGCGTCAAAATGCCGCAGGCCAGGTACTTTCTCCGGTTTACCTGCCGGACCACGCCGAAAGTGTTCTGGAACAGTCCTACCCCGGTTTCCTCCTCCCGGGCCATGACACCGGACAGGGCCAGAGCCTGAACCAAAAACAGCAGAGCCAGGCTGCGCAGGGCTGCCCGCTGTCCCTGGCGACCGAACAGATATTCATACCCCAGCCGGGGCACGAAGGACTGGCCCGCCTCCAGGCTCCTGTACTGAAGCTCCACATCCTGGAAGGTCTCCCGCCAGGTCAGCTGGGCGGTGTATTCCGCCGTAACCTGCTGGAATACCATTTCATCCTGAATTTCCTGCCGGAACCGGGCGATTTTTTCCTCCAGCTGGACAAAGCGCTGGTTCTCTGCTTCCAGGAAGTCCTCTTTTTCCACTGTGGGTGGGCCTTCCAGTATCCGGGCATAGTGGGTATACCGCTCCTGGTATATGGACAGCTGAGTGGAATACCCCCTGTAAATCAGCAGTTGGGTCAACAGCAGCACCGCCAGCACCACCAAGCCGCCTCCGTAGAGGAATACCTTGTAGGTTTCAAACCGGAGAAGGCTGGTGTGGTGCAGGGTGGGACGACCGGTGCTGACTGCATCCACCGGCACCGTGGCTCCGGTGCAGAACAGCCACAGCCCGCCAAAAAAGCTGCCCAGTCCCAGCACACCGCAGACCAGAGGGACAATGAACTGCTCCGCCACAGGGATATTCCCCAGGGGCAGCATCAGGCACCGCTGATACCGGGCTGCGCTGTCCGCCATGGCCACGGGACTAAGGCTACGCAGCCACAGGTTGGTACTGTTTGCCATATACACCCCCAGCCCGGCAACGGCGGCAAACACCACCATGGGCACTGCCGCCCCGGAGGGGCGGACACACAGGAGGAAGAACAGGCTGCTGCACATCCACAGCCATATGAGCTTTTCCAGGTACATGGTAATGAGAAATCCCAGCACCGTAAAGGGAACGGGACAGGCCAGGAAGCCCTGAACCGACTGGATGGAACGGTTCAGATTTCCCAGTCCCAGAAGCATTGCGGAGAGGGTCAGATTGGTGCCGTAGAGTACCACCGCCCCCAGAACCAGAAGGGCGAGCATTGCTGTGTATTTTTGCAGGTACAGACGGGCTCTGCCGTGGCGGGTGGAGCGCAGGAGCATCAGGGTTCCGGCTCTTCGCTCCTGCACCAGGAGGAACAGGCCGCCCACCAGGCCAAACAGGAGCAGCAGCAGCTCCGTAATACGCCATTGGGTCAGAACCTCCACCCCGCCGGAGAAGCTGTTCTCGGGAACCAGGCCTTCCAGGTTGCCATAAATCTCCGCTACCCGCTCCTGTCCCCGGTAAGGGGCGCTGCCCGGGTCTCCCACCAGGCCAAAGCGCATCCGGGCCAGTGCCTCGGCCTGAATCTGCTTCCGGTAGTCGGGGTAGTTTTCAATTTCCTCCATCCGGCCCAGGATGTCCAGAATCAGCCGCCGCTCCCCAAAGGGGTCCTTGGCGACCAGCTCCACCCCCTCCAGCTTTTGGGAAGGGTCCCAGGCCCAGGCCTCCAGAAGCTCCAGCTCGGCCTCCAGGCTCTCTTGACTTTCATACTTTTCCTTCATTTCCAAGAGGGTATAGCCGGGGGCGTCGTCGGTACAATGGTTATAAAACAGCACGCCGTTGAGGATGGCCGCACCCAGAAGGAGCAAGGCCACAAACCGGCTGCCGAAAAGCTTTTGCAGTTCCCAGCTCATAATCCCTCCGCCTCTCCAAATTGGTGCAGATACACATCCTCCAGGGAGGGCCGGATGGGCTCCGCCGGGAAGGGTGGGGCCTGGGAGGCCAGGAGCCGCACCAGCGCCCCCTTCTCCCCTTTCGCCAAGGCACAGACGGTGCCATACTTCTCCAACTCCCCTACCTGATTTTCAGGCACCGAAACCTCCCAGACCTGCCCTTGCAGCTGGGAGGTAAGCTCCCACTGGGTACCCTGGAGGCAAATCTCCCCCTGGGACAAGAGCACCAGTTCTTTGGCAGTAAACTCCACATCCGAAACCACATGGGTGGAAATCAGGACGATTTTTTGCAGGGAAATCTCCCCAATCAGATTCCGAACGATGGTTCTCTGCCTGGGGTCCAGGCCGGCGGTAGGCTCGTCCAGCACCAGAATGTCCGGATCGTCCAAAATCGCCTGGGCCAGCAGCAGCCGCTGGCGCATACCCCCGGACATACTGCGGATGCTTTTTTTGCGGACCTCCCACAGTCCCAGAAGCTCCAGAGCCCAGGCAATCCGCTCCTTGGCGTGATTCTTGGTCATGCCCCGAAGGGATGCAATGTAGCAGAGGAACTGCTCCGCCGTGAAGCCGGGATAAAAGGCCTGGTACTGGGGCATATAACCCAGGCGGCTGCGAAAGGCTTTTCCCAGGGTGGTGATGTCCCTGCCGTCCAGGAAGATGGAGCCGGAGGTGGCAGGCAGATTCCCGGTGAGAATGTTCATCAGGGTGCTTTTTCCCGCACCGTTGGGGCCCAGCAGACCATAAATCCCCTCCGTCATGGTGAGGGTTACCCCTTTCAGCGCCTGCTTGGCACCGTAATTTTTCCGCAAGTCCTGAATCCGCAGTTCCATAGCTTTGCCTCCTCAGAAGGAATTGGCTTTGTCAAAATTCCCGGCGTAGTAGTCCGCTTTGGAAATATAGGAGCTACCAGAGCCAATAAAATAATCGTTTATCTCCCGCACGGCAGAGAACACAACACCGTCTGACTCACCGTAATCATGGAGAAGCTTTGCTTCGCCTCCCGCCATATCTGCCACCCACTCCTGAAGATGAGCCCCATCCTGACGGAGGATGAACACCCGCCCATCCATAAGCCAGGCATTGATGATGCCATCAGCGGTGAAAACCGTCCGGGATTCCTCCCCGGAAAAGCTCCCCAGCATAACGGAATCTCCCTGGCGGTAGACAAAATATTCATCATAGGAGATGTTGGGATCTGAGAAGAGTCGGGCGCCCTGGGTATTGGGCAAATCCCGGTAATCGCCGGTGGTCAAATCAAAGCTGCGGAGGGTAACCACATTGTCCTGGTAGTAAAGCCGATCCACATAGGTAAAATAATCCTCCTCCGATTTTCCAGGGTTGGCTTCCAGCCACTGCTCAAAGGTAAGCAGTGGTTCCGAATAGGTTAACCACTCCATGATTACCGTGTTGGAATCCCCTCCTGCCAGTCTGCCTTGTCCCATCTCATCGGAACGGGCAAATTCCCGTACAGTCCCATCGGCGAGGTCAATGCTGACATAGGAAGATGTGCGATCTTGTTCCAGGAAGGAGCAAATATCCGCCAGAATGTACCCCGAGGATAGTATGCCATCGCCAAAGTAAGCGCCGTATTTCCAGGTATGGAGCACTGTCCGGTCTCCTGTCGAAGGGTCGACCCGAAGAAGGCGCAGCACATCCTCCACCATGGTGAAAGCATACCAGTAGGTATCATCGGCGCAGAAAGCCGTCAAACCGGGAATCCGTCCGGGGCAGGCATCATCTTTATGGGTGCAGCCGGCAATGGGACAGGCGGCAAATTCTGTCCCCGAATCCGGGTCAAAATAGGAAACGGTACTGGATGCCAGATACATAGCTTCCCCATCCGGTGTGGGATAGCCACCTTTTCCAAGACCAGCCACCGAAAGGCGAATGTTCGTGTTGGCTTTTACCCCAAAGGGCTCCACATGAGTAATGGCAAAGTGCGGTCCATCTGCCTGCGGCTGGGGGGGTTCCCTGGGGAGGGTAGTATCTCTGGGGGTGGTATCAGCCGGTACAGAGGTGGACTGTTCAGGTTTCTCAACCTGGGCGTAGCAGCCGGCTGTGGTCAAAACAAGGGTTACACAAAGAACAAAAAGAACGAGTTTCCGATACATATGTCTATCCCTCCCACTTTAAATATCCATTTATTCTAACCGTGAACTATCTATGTACTAAACATACCATATGTCAAACTTTATATCAATACAGAGTGTTTTTTTGTGAATTCTGCTGGTGAGTAGAGTAAAAAAGCACCCGGTCCGAAGACCGGGTGCTTGATTAAGTTGGAAATTACTCCTGAACGTCGGTAACAACGCCGGAACCAACGGTACGGCCACCCTCACGGATAGCGAACCGCAGACCCTTCTCGATAGCGATGGGGGTGATCAGCTCAACATTCATAACAACGTTGTCGCCGGGCATGCACATCTCAACACCCTCGGGCAGGGAGATGATGCCGGTAACGTCGGTGGTACGGAAGTAGAACTGAGGACGGTAGTTGTTGAAGAAAGGAGTGTGACGGCCGCCTTCTTCCTTGGACAGGACGTAAACCTGGCCGGAGAACTTGGTGTGGGGATGAATGGAGCCGGGCTTGCAGAGAACCTGACCACGCTCGATGTTCTTCTTGTCGATACCACGCAGCAGAGCGCCGATGTTGTCGCCGGCTTCTGCGTAGTCCAGCAGCTTGTGGAACATTTCGATGTCGGTCACGACGGTGTTCTGCTTGTCCTCACGCAGGCCAACGATCTCGACAGCCTCGTTCTTCTTGATGACGCCACGCTCCACACGGCCGGTAGCAACAGTACCACGGCCGGAGATGGTGAACACGTCCTCGACAGGCATCAGGAAGGGCTGGTCAGCCTTACGGTCGGGAGTGGGGATATAGTCGTCAACGGCGTCCATCAGCTCCTTGATGCAAGCATACTCGGGAGCGTTCACGTCGGTGGACTCGGAAATCAGAGCGTTCAGAGCGGAACCCTTGATGATGGGGGTGTCGTCGCCGGGGAACTCGTAGAAGGACAGAGTCTCACGGATCTCCATCTCAACCAGCTCCAGCAGCTCCTCGTCGTCAACCAGGTCAGCCTTGTTCATGAACACCACGATGGAGGGCACGCCAACCTGACGAGCCAGCAGCAGGTGCTCCTTGGTCTGAGCCATGGGGCCATCGGTAGCAGCGATAACCAGGATAGCGCCGTCCATCTGAGCAGCACCGGTAATCATGTTCTTGATATAGTCGGCGTGGCCCGGGCAGTCCACGTGAGCGTAGTGACGCTTGTCGGTCTCGTACTCAACGTGAGCGGTGTTAATCGTGATACCACGAGCCTTCTCTTCGGGAGCCTTGTCGATGGAAGCGTAGTCCTCGAAGCTGGCCTGGCCCTTCAGAGACAGGTACTTGGTGATTGCAGCGGTCAGAGTGGTCTTGCCGTGGTCAACGTGGCCGATGGTGCCAATGTTAACATGGGGCTTGTTTCTTTCAAACTTCTGCTTTGCCATTTGAAATTTCCTCCTGTTAGTGAATACTAAAAATAATTTGGGGTTTAGAGATAAACGCACTCATGGAATGATTGTACTACATTCCAATCATAAATACAAGATATTTTTTCAAAAAATATCCCGAAATTATCCCTTGGCCCGGAGCTTCATGATTTCCTCGGTCTTGGACTTGGGCAGCTCGCTGTTGTGGCTGGGCTCCATGGAGTACTGGCCACGGCCCTGAGTCTTGGAACGCAGGTCGGTAGCGTAGCCGAACATCTCAGCCAGAGGCACATTGGCGTCCACCTGAACGCTGCCGGTACGGGTAATCTGGCCCAGGATGTTGCCGCGGCGGGCGGTCACATCGCCGATTACCACGCCCATATACTCGTCGGGCACGACAATGGAAACCTTCATAATGGGCTCCAGGATGACGGGGTTTGCCTTCCGGCAGGCTTCCTTGAACGCCATGGAACCGGCAATCTTAAAGGCCATTTCGGAGGAGTCAACCTCGTGGTAGGAGCCGTCGAACAGGGTAACCTTTACATCCACAACGGGATAGCCTGCCAGAACACCGGACTGCATAGCACCCTGAATACCGGCATCGACTGCGGGGATGTATTCCTTGGGAATGGCACCGCCCACAACAGCGTTGATAAACTCGTATCCCTTGCCGGGCTCGTTGGGCTCCACACGAATCTTGACATGACCGTACTGGCCCTTACCGCCGGACTGACGGGCGTACTTGGTATCCTGCTCCACAGCCTTGCGGATAGTCTCCTTATAGGCAACCTGGGGAGCGCCCACATTGGCTTCCACCTTAAACTCACGGAGCAGACGGTCTACGATGATCTCCAGGTGCAGCTCGCCCATGCCGGAGATGATGGTCTGACCGGTTTCCTGATCGGTGTAGGTCCGGAAGGTGGGGTCCTCTTCAGCCAGCTTAGCCAGAGCCAGACCCATCTTCTCCTGACCAGCCTTGGTCTTGGGCTCGATGGCGACGCTGATAACAGGCTCGGGGAACACCATGGACTCCAGAATGATGGGATAATCCTCATCACAGAAGGTATCACCGGTGGTGGTGTTCTTCACACCAACAGCGGCGGCGATGTCACCGGCATACACGATGTCGATGTCCTCCCGGTGGTTGGCGTGCATCTGCAGAATACGGCCCAGACGCTCCTTGGTGCCCTTGGTGCAGTTCAGAACGGTGGAGCCCTTCTCCAGAATACCGGAGTACACACGGAAGTAGCACAGCTTACCCACATAGGGGTCGGTAGCAATCTTGAAAGCCAGAGCGGAGAAGGGAGCCTCGTCGGAAGCGGGACGGAAGTCCTCTTCCTCGGTGTCGGGGTTGATACCCTTGATGCCCTTCTTGTCCAGGGGGCTGGGCAGGTAGTCCACCACAGCATCCAGCATTTCCTGAACGCCCTTGTTCTTATAGGAGGTACCGCAGACAACGGGAACCATCTCGTTGGCAATGGTAGCTCTGCGGATGACAGCTTTGATCATATCAACGGGAATCTCTTCCCCTTCCAGATACATCATAGCCAGGTCATCGTCCAGTGCGGTAACGGCGTCCATCAGCTTCTCGTGATACTCGTTGCAGATGTCTACCATATCCTCGGGGATTTCTTCCTCACGGAAGTCCTTGCCCAGTTCATCATAGAAGACAATGGCCTTCATCTTCAGCAGGTCCACATTGCCCTTGAAGAAGGCTTCGGAGCCGATGGGCAGCTGCAGAGGCACGGCGTTGCACTTCAGACGATCATCGATCATCTGCAGCACGCGGTAGAAGTCGGCACCCATAATGTCCATCTTGTTCACATAGATCATACGGGGAACCTTGTACTCGTCAGCCTGACGCCACACGGTCTCGGTCTGGGGCTCAACGCCGCCCTTTGCACACAGAACGGTGACGGCGCCATCCAGCACCCGGAGGCTGCGCTCCACCTCTACGGTGAAGTCCACGTGGCCCGGGGTGTCGATGATGTTCAGCCGGCAGCCCTTCCAGAAGCAGGTGGTAGCGGCGGAAGTGATGGTGATACCACGCTCCTGCTCCTGGGCCATCCAGTCCATGGTAGCGGAACCGTCGTGGGTCTCACCGATCTTGTAGTTACGGCCGGTGTAGTACAGAATACGCTCGGTCGTAGTGGTCTTACCGGCATCGATGTGAGCCATGATGCCGAAGTTACGGGTATTTTCCAGAGAATACTGTCTAGGCATAAAGTAACTCCTTTATTACCAACGGAAATGGGCGAATGCCTTGTTGGCCTCGGCCATCTTGTGGGTGTCCTCACGCTTCTTAACAGCGGCGCCGGTGTTGTTGGCGGCATCCATGATCTCAGCGGCCAGGCGCTCTCTCATGGTGTTCTCGCTGCGGCCGCGGCTGTAAGTGGTGAGCCAACGCAGACCCAGGGTCTGACGGCGGTCAGGACGCACTTCGATGGGCACCTGATAGGTGGAGCCACCTACCCGGCGAGCCTTCAGCTCCACTGCGGGCATGATGTTCTCCATGGCCTGCTGGAAAACCTCCAGGCCATTCTTGCCGGTCTTATTCTCAACGATTTCAAATGCACCATAAACGACCTTCTGGGCAACGCCCTTCTTGCCGTCGAGCATGATGCTGTTTACGAGCTTGGTAACCAGAACGGAATTGTAATTGGGATCCGGAAGGACCTCTCTCTTGGGAACATTACCTCTTCTGGGCACTTTGCTTCCCTCCTTCATAATAAAATGATTTCATCGGTACTCGAAAGTGAACCTTTCGTTTGTGCCTGGCCAGAGGTTTTTATACATATATAAAAACGCTTTGGCAAGGCCTTGCCTTGCGAATCGGCGTAGAGTCAATTCAAATTGGTTTGGATAAGAAGATTACTTCTTACCGGCCTTGGGCCGCTTTGCACCGTACTTGGAGCGGGACTGCATACGGTTCTGCACGCCCTGGGTATCCAGAGTGCCGCGGATGATGTGGTAACGCACACCAGGCAGGTCCCTTACACGGCCGCCGCGGATCAGAACTACAGAGTGCTCCTGCAGGTTGTGGCCAACACCGGGGATATAAGCAGAAACTTCCATACCGTTGGTCAGACGCACACGGGCGATCTTACGCAGAGCAGAGTTGGGCTTCTTGGGGCTGGTGGTACGAACAGCGGTGCAAACGCCACGCTTCTGGGGGGAAGGCAGATCAGTAGCCTTGTTCTCCAGAGTGTTCAGACCTCTCTGCAGAGCGGGAGCGGTGGACCTGTAGGTTACCTGCTTACGGCCATTTCTTACAAGCTGATTAAAAGTAGGCATCGATTTACTCCTTTCTTAAGTTCTCGCCTTTCGGCGGGGTATATTCTACGGGCTGTGCCCGGTAGAACCAGGATTATTTCAGGGCTGCGGCTGCTGCCGCACCCACATCAATCCCGCAGACCCATCCCAAGTCCGCCATGGAGCGAACCCAGAAAACCTCTGCTTGATTGATTTGGCACAGAGCCGCAATGGGCTCCGTCATCCCAGGATCTGCATCCAGGGCAAGAAAAACCGCCTGGACTTTACCGGAGGCAAGGGCTTTTTTCAGCTGTCTGGCACCGGCAATCATTTTCCGGCCCTTACAGGCCGCCATCAGCGCCGCCCGGTTCATTTCCTGAGGTGTATCCTTTTGAGTGTCCATACAGTTACTTATTATACGCATTTTCTTGTAAATGTCAACAAAAATTCTGGAATTTTTTTGTTGCAAAGCACTTTTTTCCAGCTCCTGCATAGCAAAGGCAGCGCAGCCTCAATGGCTGCGCTGCCAGTGTTTCTTACAGGTTATCTTCGCTTACTTCCACGTCTTCCTGTACCTCTTCTTCCTGCACAGGGACTTCCTCAGCTTCCTCATCCTGGGGGACGGAGGTCAGCTGGTAATCCCGGTAGGCAGCCAGGCCGGAACCGGCGGGAATCAGCTTACCGATGATAACGTTCTCCTTCAGGCCAACCAGGTGGTCAACCTTGCCCTTGATGGCTGCATCCGTCAGGACCTTGGTGGTTTCCTGGAAGGAGGCGGCGGACAGGAAGGAGTCCGTAGCCAGAGAGGCCTTGGTGATACCCAGCAGCACGGCACTGGAGGTAGCCAGCTGCAGGTCAGTCTCACCGGCGTCAATCCGGGCCTGGACCGCTGCGTTGGCATCCTCAAACTCGAAGATGTCCACCACGGTACCTGCCAGCAGGTTGGAGTCGCCGGGCTCTTCCACCCGGACCTTCCGCATCATCTGGCGGATAATAACCTCAATGTGCTTGTCGTTGATTTCTACGCCCTGCTGACGGTACACAGCCTGAACGGACTGAACCAGGTAATCCTGGACAGCTTCCACGCCGGAAATCCGCAGCACGTCCTGGGGATACAGCGCACCGTCGGTGATGGGCTCGCCCTTATGGATGACCTTGCCGGGGGTAACCTTCAGGCCCATGGAGTAAGGCACCTGATAGTTCTTCACCTCTCCGTCCTCAGCGGTAATGGTAATGTTACGCTGAGCGCTGCGGTGGGTATCGTCAATGCTGACAACACCGGTGAGCTCCGCAATCTGGGCCATCTTCTTGGGACGGCGGGACTCGAACAGTTCTTCAACTCTGGGAAGACCCTGGGTGATATCGTCACCGGCAACGCCGCCGGAGTGGAAGGTACGCATGGTCAGCTGGGTACCGGGCTCACCGATGGACTGTGCAGCAATGATACCGACGGCTTCGCCCAGATCCACTTCCTTGGAGGTGGCCAGGTTCATGCCGTAGCACCGGGCACACACACCGCTGCGGGCACGGCAACCCAGGATGGTACGGATATAAATCTTATCAATACCATGCTTTTCGAACTTCTCTGCATCCTCGGGCATCATCATCTTGTCCTTGGAGTGGAGCAGCTCTCCGGTAACCGGGTCAACCACATCGTTCACCGGGTAACGGCCCCGGATGCGGTTGCCGAAGGTATCGATCACATCTCCGTTCTGGTACACAGCACCCACCCAGATACCGTGGGTGGTATGGCAGTCGTGCTCACGGACAATCACATCCTGGGAAACGTCCACCATTCGGCGGGTCAGGTAACCGGAGTCGGCGGTACGCAGAGCCGTATCCGTCATGCCCTTCCGGGCGCCTCTGGAGGAGATGAAGTATTCCAGAACAGACAGACCTTCACGGAAGTTTGCCTTAACAGGAATCTCAATGGTACGGCCGGCGGTATCGGCCATCAGGCCACGCATACCGGCCAGCTGACGAATCTGAGCCATGGAGCCACGGGCGCCGGAGTCAGCCATCATGTAGATGGGGTTGAACTCATCCAGGTTGCCCTTCAGAGCATTTGCCACGTCCGTAGAGGTCTTATCCCACTGCTGAACCACCAGACGATAACGCTCGTCATTGGTGATAAAGCCCTTCCGGAAGAACTTTTCAATCTCCAGAACCTTGTCCTCAGCCTGACGGACCAACTGGTACTTGATCTCGGGCACCACCATGTCCGCAATGGACACGGAGATAGCGCCCTTGGTGGAGTACTTATAGCCCAGAGCCTTGATCCGGTCCAGCATTTCCGTAGCGATGGTAAAGCCATGCTTGCGGATACACTTGTCGATAATCTTCCCCAGTTGCTTCTTGCCTACCAGGAAGTCCACTTCCAGATCGAAGGCATGGGCAGGGTCGGTACGGTCCACGAAGCCCAAGTCCTGAGGAATGGGCTCGTTGTAAATCAGACGGCCAACGGTGGCGTTGATAATCCGGGTCTGAACCTCTCCGTCAATCTTCTTGCTGTAACGGACACGGATGGGAGCGTGGAGACCCACATCGCCGTCAGCATAGGCGGCAATGGCCTCGTCCACGCTGGAATAGTTCAGCTTGGGCCGGAAGGAAGCAGGAGTCTTCCCTTCGTCCTTGGCCTTCTTATTTGCTGCCACAAACTCGTCTGCATCCACCAGCTGTCCGGCAGGCAGGTTGGTCTCTCCGGCATCGGTAACGAACACCTCTTCGGCGCCCTTCTCTGCCTTGCCCAGACGGGTATAGGTCAGGTAGTAGGCACCCAGAATCATATCCTGGGTCGGCACCGTAACCGGCTTGCCGTCCTGGGGACGGAGGAGGTTGTTGGCAGAGAGCATCAGCATTCTGGCTTCTGCCTGAGCCTCGGCGGACAGGGGCACGTGAATAGCCATCTGGTCACCGTCGAAGTCGGCGTTGAAGGCGGTACAGCAAAGAGGATGGAGTTTCAGGGCACGGCCTTCCACCAGGATAGGCTCAAAGGCCTGAATACCCAGACGGTGGAGGGTAGGTGCACGGTTCAGCATCACAGGACGGTCCTTGATAATCTCGTCCAGAGCATCCCAAACCTCGGTCTTGCCCTTGTCAATCATCTTCTTGGCGGACTTGATGTTGTTGGCCAGGCCGTCAGACACCAGCTTCTTCATCACGAAGGGACGGAACAGCTCAATGGCCATTTCCTTGGGCACGCCGCACTGGTACAGCTTCAGCTCAGGTCCGACAACGATAACGCTTCGGCCGGAGTAGTCAACACGCTTACCCAGCAGGTTCTGACGGAACCGGCCCTGCTTGCCCTTGAGCATATCGGACAGGGACTTGAGGGCCCGGTTATTGGCACCGGTAACGGCACGGCCACGGCGGCCGTTGTCAATCAGGGCGTCCACAGCCTCCTGGAGCATCCGCTTCTCGTTGCGGATGATGATGTCAGGGGCATGGAGCTGAATCAGCCGCTTCAGACGGTTGTTCCGGTTGATGACCCGGCGGTACAGGTCGTTCAGGTCGGAGGTGGCGAACCGGCCGCCATCCAGCTGAATCATGGGACGGATGTCGGGAGGAATCACCGGCAGCACATCCATAATCATCCAGCTGGGCTTGTTGCCGGACTCCCGGAAGGCTTCCACAACCTCCAGACGCTTCACCAGGCGCAGCTTCTTCTGGGCGGAGGCGTTTTTCAGCTCCTCCCGCAGCTGGTTGGACAACTCCTCCAGGTCAATCTTCTCCAGCAGCTCCTTGATGGCTTCTGCGCCCATGCCGGCCTTGAAGTCATCTTCATACTTCTCCCGCATATCCCGGTATTCCTTTTCGGAGAGCACCTGGTTCATGGCCAGAGGGGCGTCGCCGGGATCGGTAACGATGTAGGAGGCAAAATACAGTACCTTCTCCAGAATCTTGGGGCTGATATCCAGAATCAGGCCCATCCGGGAGGGGATACCCTTGAAGTACCAGATGTGGCTGCAGGGGGCGGCCAGCTCAATGTGGCCCATCCGCTCCCGGCGAACCTTGGCTTTGGTGACCTCTACGCCGCAGCGGTCACAGATTTTGCCCTTATACTTGATTTTCTTATATTTACCGCAGTGGCACTCCCAGTCCTTGGTGGGTCCGAAGATCCGCTCGCAGTACAGGCCGTCCCGCTCCGGCTTCAGGGTGCGGTAGTTGATGGTCTCCGGCTTCTTGACCTCACCGAAGGACCACTGCCGGATCATCTCCGGGGATGCAATGCCAATTTTAATGGCATCAAAGGTGGCATCTGCCATACTCACGCCTCCTTATTCTTCATAGGTGTCGGTATCGGCGTCATCCGCCTCATCGATCACATCCATAATATCTTCCGGGCTGTCCTCGTCGATGACAAAGCCGGCATCCAGCACTTCGTCCGCAGAACCGGTCACCTGGGTACCCATGTCACCGGCGTAGACAATCTCGTCCTCGTCATCGTCTTCCTTCAGCTCAATCTCATTGCCGTTCTCATCCAGCACGCGGATATCCAGGCACAGGGCCTGCAGTTCCTTCACCAGAACCTTGAAGGATTCCGGCACACCGGGCTTGGGGATGTTGCTGCCCTTGACAATGGCCTCATAGGTCTTGACACGGCCGGTCACATCGTCGGACTTCACAGTCAGAATCTCCTGGAGGGTGTAGGCTGCGCCGTAAGCCTCCAGAGCCCAGACTTCCATTTCACCGAAACGCTGACCGCCGAACTGGGCCTTGCCGCCCAGAGGCTGCTGGGTAACCAGTGCGTAGGGACCGGTGGAACGGGCGTGAATCTTATCGTCAACCAGGTGGTGGAGCTTCAGGTAGTAGGGATAACCAACGGTAACGGGGTTATCGAAGGGCTCGCCGGTACGGCCATCGTACAAAATGGTCTTGCCGTCTTCCCGCAGGCCGGCCAGCTTCAGGGTCTGCCGGATGTCCTTCTCGTCGGCACCGTCAAACACAGGGGTAGCCACGTGCCAGCCCAAAGCCTTGGCAGCGTAACCCAGGTGAACTTCCAGCACCTGACCGATGTTCATACGGGAAGGCACGCCCAGGGGGTTCAGCACCACGTCCAGAGGAGTACCATCCGGCAGGAAGGGCATATCCTCCTCCGGCAGCACCCGGGACACAACGCCCTTGTTGCCGTGACGGCCGGCCATCTTATCGCCCACGGAAATCTTACGCTTCTGGGCAATGTAAACCCGGACAGACTTGGTAACGCCAGGGGCCAGGTCATCGGAATTCTCCTTGGTGAACACCTTCACATCCACCACGATACCGCTTTCGCCGTGGGGCACCTTCAGGGAGGTGTCCCGCACCTCTCTGGCCTTTTCGCCAAAGATGGCCCGGAGCAGCCGCTCCTCGGGGGTCAGCTCGGTCTCGCCCTTGGGGGTAACCTTACCCACCAGGTAATCGCCGGCGTGAACCTCGGCACCAATACGGATGATGCCGTTCTCGTCCAGGTCCTTCAAGGTGTCCTCACCCACGTTGGGGATATCCCGGGTGATTTCCTCCGGTCCCAGCTTGGTATCCCGGGCTTCGGTCTCGTGCTCTTCAATATGGATGGAGGTGAACACATCCTCACGAACCAGCCGTTCGTTCAGCAGGATGGCGTCCTCGTAGTTGTAACCTTCCCAGGTAACGAAGCCGATGAGCACGTTCTTACCCAGGGCAACCTCACCGCCGGAGCAGGAGGGGCCGTCCGCAATGATCTGCTGGTTCTCCACCCGCTCCCCTACCTTCACAATGGGACGCTGGTTGATGCAGGTGCCGGCATTGCTCCGGGCGAACTTGGTCAACTGGTAGGTTTCGCTCAGGCCGTCGTCATAGCGGACGGTGATGGCGTTGGCGGAAACGGCGGTAACGGTACCGTCGCCGGTAGCCTTCACACAGACCTCAGAGTCCACAGCGGCGGCATGCTCAATACCGGTAGCCACGATGGGGGGCTCAGTGGTAAGCAGAGGCACGGCCTGACGCTGCATGTTGGCGCCCATCAAAGCACGGTTGGCGTCGTCGTTCTGCAGGAAGGGAATGAAGGAGGTTGCGATGGAAATCATCATTCTGGGGGACACGTCGATGTAGTCAATCATGTTCTTGTCCACGGCGATGATTTCGTTTCTGTGACGGCAGGTGATACGCTCGTTCTTCAGGCAGCCGTTTTCGTCCAGAGGCTCATTGGCCTGGCCGATGTAGAACTCGTCTTCCACATCCGCAGTCATGTAGTCCACCTGGTCGGTCACCTTACCGGTAGCCTTATCCACCTTCCGGTAGGGAGCTTCCACGAAGCCGTACTCGTTGATCTTGGCAAAGGTAGCCAAGTAGTTGATCAGGCCGATGTTGGGACCTTCAGGGGTCTCGATGGGGCACATACGGCCGTAGTGGGTATAGTGAATATCACGAACATCAAAGGATGCTCTCTCACGGCTCAGACCGCCGGGGCCCAGAGCGGACAGACGGCGCTTGTGGGTCAGCTCAGCCAGGGGGTTATTCTGGTCCATGAACTGAGACAAGGGGGAGGAGCCGAAGAACTCCTTGATAACAGCGGTAACCGGCCGGATGTTGATCAGGCTCTGGGGGGTCACTGCATCCAGGTCCTGGACGGTCATCCGCTCCCGGATTACCCGGTCCAGACGGCTGAAACCAATGCGGAACTGGTTCTGCAGCAGCTCGCCCACGCAGCGCAGACGGCGGTTGCCCAGGTGGTCAATATCGTCGGGGGTACCGATGCCCATGGCCACACAGTTCAGGTAGTTGATGGAGGCCATGATGTCATCCACCACAATGTGCTTGGGAATGAGCTCATCCATCCGCTGCTCAATGGCTTCCTTCCAGCCATCGGCGGGAACAGTCTCCAGCATTTCCTTCAGCACCCGGAAGCAAACCTTCTCCTTGATGCCGTATTCCTTGGGATCAAAGTCCACAAAGCCGGCCATGTCCACCATGCCGTTGGAGAACACCTTGACCTGCTGGTCGCCCACCTTCAGGACGGCTTCGTTCACGCCCTTGGCGGACAGCTCCATGGCCCGGGCACGGCTGATGATCTCGCCGGGCATTGCCAGAATCTCGCCGGTCATGGGATCGGCGATGGGCTCTGCCAGCTCCTGGCCAGACAGCCGGGTCCAGATGTCCATCTTCTTGTTGAACTTGTAACGGCCCACAGAGCTTACATCGTAACGGTGGGCGTCAAACAGCAGGGCATCCAGGTGGGCAGCAGCGGTCTCCACCGTGGGAGGCTCGCCAGGACGGAGGCGCCGGTAGATTTCCAGCAGACCCTCTTCCCGGGTCTTGCAGGTATCCTTTTCAATGGTGGCAAGAATCCGGGGATCCTCGCCGAACATGGCCTTGATCTTCTCGTCCGTGTCCACGCCCAGGGCCCGGATCAGGCAGGTAATGGGCAGCTTCCGGTTCTTGTCGATGCGAACCCAGAAAACATCGGAAAGGTCGGTCTCATACTCCAGCCAGGCACCCCGGTAGGGAATCACCGTGGCGGTGTAGGTGTGCTGGTCGGCCTTGTCCACTTCGTGGCCATAGTACATACCGGGAGAACGGACAATCTGGGAGACGATGACACGCTCGGCACCATTGATCACAAAGGTACCGCCGTTGGTCATAATGGGGAAATCTCCCATGAAGATCTCCTGCTCCTTGATTTCGTCGGTCTCGGTGTTCCGCAGGCGGACCCGCACCTTGATGGGCCGTGCGTAGGTAGCATCCCGCTCCTTGCACTCCTCGATGGTGTACTTGGGCTTGTCGTTCATGGAGTAATCCAGGAAGCTCAGCTCAAGCTTGCCGGAGAAATCAGTAATGACGCCTACATCCTTGAAAACCTCCCGGAGGCCTTCATCCAGGAACCACTGATAGGAGTCCTTCTGAATCTTCAGCATGTTCGGCATCTTCAGGATTTCCTGATACTTTGCGTAGCTCTTACGCAGAGTCTTGCCAAACATTTGGTCTTTGACCATTGCCATATAGATCATCACAGCCTTTCTTTCGGCCGAAGCCGGAATCATGTGTTCGCTACTTGATACGCTCGGTTCCGTTGCCAGCAAATTAACTACCTGCTTGACATCGCCATGTTTTTGTGGTAAGATACCCGTGTCGGAGGATGGCCTACCGGGGCACAATACCACATATGGAAGAACATTGTATCACAGCTTTTTGTGATTGTCAATGGACACCTCTCTGTTTTCCCAGGATTTTCCTGGGTTTTTTTGTGCATATTATAAAAATACCACGGAAGGATTTTCTTCCGTGGTATTTTTTATGGTTTTGTCTCTTGAAGCCACCGGAGGGTCTGCTCCTGGCGGAGGAACTGTCCGGCAATGACCCGGCAAATCTTTTTCTGGGCGATGAGCCGGTGAATCTTAGAGAAGCTGGCCCACTGCACATCATCTGTCTCCCCGGGCAGCAGCACAATATCCCGGAGGGGGGTATCCCGTTTCAGGCAGTAGTAGTCATAGTGGGTAAAGCTGTCCCGGCCCCGGTCCAGAAGCTGGAACTCCTCCTCCCCTGCCCGGATGCCTGTTTCCTCGAACAGCTCCCGGGCAATGGCCTGGAGGCTGGTCTCCCCCGCCTTGGCAGCGCCCCCGGAATTTTCCCAGGTGCCGGCAAAGCTCTTTTCCGGAGCCCGGCGGGTAAGCAGGATGTTGCCCTTGCCGTCGTACACCCACACGCACACCACCAGGCCGTATTCCCCCGGCTTCCAGGGGGTTCCCCGGAGATGGAGGCGGCCTGTGAGATTTCGGTCTTTATCGTATACATCATTGAATTCTTCCATAAACAGGCCACGCTCCTTTTCCATAATCATTCTTCTTCCAGGCGCTTGCCCTCGTCCCGGTAGGCACTGTCCAGGGGGCTTACCCGGTCGGTTTCCTTCTGGTATTTGCCCACCACACCGGCGGCAAGATCCACCGGCAACAGGGTTCCGGCTCCCGCCACACAGCCGCCGGGACAGGCCATACCCTCCAGCAGGAAGCCATTGTACTTTCCCGCCTTGGCCAGGGTCATGAGCTTCCGGCATTCCCGCAAGCCCTCTGCCCGGGCGGTTTTCACTTCCATATCCGGGTGTTCCGCACGAATCATATCCTCCACGGCTTTGGCAACGCCCCCGGCTACCGCAAAGCCCCGGCCAGCTGCCGTGCCCTCATTCAGGTCTTCCAGCTCCTCAATGGTGGCAAAGTCAATCTCCTTGGCCTCGAACATTCCCTGCAGCTCCTCAAAAGTCAGCACAAAGTCCACATCGGAGCGGATATCCGCCCGGATAGCCTCCAGCTTCTTGGCGGCACAGGGTCCGATGAATACCACCTTGCTGCCGGGGTACTTCTTCTTCATCAGCCGGGCGGTATAGACCATGGGGGTCAGGGTCATGGAGATATTTTTCGCCTCTCCGGGGAACAGCTTGTAAATCATGGAGTGCCAGGCAGGGCAGCAGGATGTTGCCATATACTTTTGCTCCGCCGGTACCTTCTTCACAAAGTCCCGGGCCTCCTCGATGGTGCACATATCCGCACCCACCGCCACCTCCACAATCCGTTGGAAGCCCAGCTGCTTCATGGCAGCAATAAACTTTCCCGGGGTGGAGTGCTTACCGAACTGTCCGATAAAGGCAGGGGCTACAATGGCAATCACCCTGTCCCCCTTCAAAATGGACTGAATCACCTGGAAAATCTGTCCTTTGTCCACAATGGCACCAAAGGGACAGCTTACCAGGCACTGACCGCAGGACACGCACTTGTCCTGATTGATGACCGCCCGGCCATACTCATCAGAGCCGATGGCATCCATGCCGCAGGCAGCGGCACAGGGCCGCTCCATATAGATAATAGCGTTATAGGGGCAGGCTTTGGCACACTTGCCGCATTTGATGCACTTTTCCGGGTCAATGACACTTTTGCCATTGACAAAGCGCACCGCATCCTTGGGGCATACCTTCTGGCAGGAGGCAGCCAAGCAATTCTGACAGCTCTCCGTCACCCGGTATTGCTTGGTGGGGCAGGCGTGGCAGGCGTAGGGGATAATATTCACCAGGGGCGGCTCATAATACTGCTCCGCCACCGCAGCCGCATCCATGCCTTCCGTCATCAGGGTCCGGGTCTGGATGGGACGGATGGGAAGGCCCATAGCCAGCCGCACCCGCTCACCGGCAATCGCCCGCTCCAGAAACACCGATTCCCGGTGCAAGGGCTGGTCGCCAGGGACAATCAGGTAGGGCAAATCCTCCACATTGGAGTAATCGCCGCCGGCATAGGCCATTTTCGCCACCTGGGTAAATACATTCTTTCGAATATCCGTAATCAGGGAAGGGATACCTCTCATAAAAACCTCCGTTGGTAGTTGCGAAGCCGTGACGCTCGCTTACCCCTTAGTATAGCCAAAATAGAAAAGATAGTCAAGCCAGAGGATTGGGCACACGCATACAGGGATTTTTCTATTTTTCAGTTGCATTTTTCCCAAAACTCCTGTATAATACTACTCGTTCTTTTATCCGGATGTGGCTCAGTTTGGTAGAGCACGTGCTTTGGGAGCATGGGGCCGCAGGTTCGAATCCTGTCATCCGGACCAGGGCGGGTGTTTCGGTTACGAAACACCCGCCCTTTTTGTTTCCGGGAAAGCTCCATCCAAGGGATCTGCGAAGGTTTCCTCTCCCCTTGCACAAAATACGCCTGAACTTTTTGGCGGATTTGTCTCTTGACGAAAAGAAAATTTTTTATATAATGAAATTAGAATCATTCTAATTTGGAAGGGTGCGCTATGACCAAATACGGAAAGAAGATTCTGGAAATTATCAACGCCTCCCGCTCCCATATGGCTGCTGAGGAAATCTTTGATGCTCTGCGTCAGGTCTATCCCAGTGTCGTTCTGGCCACTGTATACAACAATCTGAGCCGTTTGTGGCAGGATGGGCTGATTCGCAAAATATCCACAGAGGGTATGCCGGATCGGTATGACCGGATACAGCGCCATGATCACCTGATTTGCAAAGGCTGCGGCAAGCTGTCCGACATTGACCTGGGGGATTTGACCCAGCAGCTGGAAAAACAGGCGGGAATTTCCATTGTGTCCTACGATCTGAAGCTGACATATGTTTGTGAGGATTGCAGATCCAAATTTCAAAAGAAAGGCATGTGAGAAAACTGAAACATTTACCTTTGTCTGTTCGTGTCCCCATTGAGGCGGACAACCCCAGCATTGTTCGCTGGGAAGAGAAGTGTATCCGCTGCGGTATGTGCAAAGAAGCCTGCGCCAACCTGATGGGGGTACACGGAACCTACACCCTGGAAGAAACCGGAGATAAAGCCATCTGCATCTACTGCGGACAATGTGCCAATGTCTGTCCCGTGGACAGCATCACCGAGCGGGACGAAACATCCCTGGTACAAAAGGCCATTGCCGACCCCCAGAAAGTGGTGGTTGTCAGCACCTCCCCTGCTGTCCGGGCTTCCCTGGGTGAGGAATTCGGCATGGATGCAGGCGCTTTTGTAGAGGGGAAAATGGTAGCTCTCCTCCGGGCCCTGGGGGTGGACTATGTGCTGGACACCAACTTTGCCGCTGACCTTACCATTGTGGAAGAAGCCAGTGAGCTGATTCAGCGCATCACAAGCAAGGACCGTCCCCTCCCCCAGTTTACCAGCTGCTGTCCCGGCTGGGTACATTTCGCAGAGATTTACGCCCCGGAGCTTCTGCCCCATCTGTCCACCGCCAAAAGCCCCATCGGGATGCAGGGTCCCACAGTAAAGACCTATTTTGCACAAAAGATGGGGTTGGATCCCAAGCAGATTATCCATGTAGCTCTCACTCCCTGCACCGCAAAGAAGTTTGAGATTCGCCGGGAGGAGATGCACGCCGCTGCCGACTATCACAACGCAGAAGGGATGCGGGATACCGACCAGGTAATCACTACCCGGGAGCTGGCCCGATGGGCCAAGGCCGCCGGGATTGACTGGAACGCTCTGGAGGACTCCCCTTATGACTCTCTTATGGGGAAGGCCTCCGGTGCCGGTGTCATCTTTGGCAATACCGGCGGCGTGATGGAAGCCGCTCTGCGCACCGCATATGAATACCTCACCGGCCAGCCTGCGCCGGAGTCTCTGCTCCAGCTCAGCCCCGTCCGGGGGTACGAAGGCGTGCGGGAGGCGCAGGTGGAGATTGGGGAGTTGACCCTACGGGTCGCCGTTGTCTACGGTACGTCAAATGCCAGAACCTTCCTCCAGGGGATGAAAGAAAGCGGAAAGCAGTACCATTTTGTGGAGGTTATGGCCTGTCCCGGCGGCTGCATCGGCGGCGGCGGTCAGCCCAAGAACCTGCTGAAAAATGCCGATGAGACCCGCAAGAGCCGCATTGCCGCCCTGTATCAGCGGGACGGTTCCATGACCTTGCGCACCAGTCACGAAAACCCCGAAATCAAGGCGGTATATGAGGTCTTCTACAGCCAGCCCCTCAGTCCGCTGGCAGAACAAATGCTGCACACCACCTATCAGGATCGAAGCAACCTGATACAGAAGGCCAAAAAAACACAGCCCGAACCCAATACAGCAACATCAGAAGGAGCGAAAAAAGCCATGAGCAAGTGGAAATGCAAAATCTGCGGATACATTCACGAAGGGGACAGTGCCCCGGAATTCTGCCCCCTGTGCAAGCAGCCTGCCTCTGCATTTGAAAAAATCGAAGAAGCTCCGGCTCAGGGAGCCAGCAAATATGCCGGAACCCAGACAGAGAAGAATCTGGAGGCAGCCTTCGCCGGTGAATCCCAGGCACGGAACAAGTATACCTATTTCTCCTCTGTAGCCCAGCAGGAAGGCTTTGAGCAGATTGCCGCCCTGTTCCTCCAGACGGCGGAAAACGAAAAGGCTCACGCCAGAATGTGGTATCAGGAGCTGAACGGCATCGGCAGCACCGCCGAGAACCTGCTCCACGCTGCCGAGGGAGAAAACTACGAGTGGACGGATATGTACGACGGCTTTGCCAAAACCGCCGAGGCCGAGGGCTTCCCGGAGCTGGCAGCCAAGTTCCGTCTGGTAGCCGACATTGAGCGGCGCCACGAAGCCCGCTACCGTGCATTGCTGCGCAATGTGGAAACCGCCCAGGTCTTCCAAAAGAGCGAGGTCAAGGTCTGGGAGTGCCGCAACTGCGGTCACATTGTTGTGGGCACCGCTGCACCGGAGGTCTGCCCTGCCTGCCAGTATTCCCAGAGTTTCTTCGAAATTCACAGCGACAACTATTGATTCTGAAACCAAAAAGCGCTGCAGATTGACTTCTGCAGCGCTTCCCCCTATGTACCCGGTGAAAAGGAGATAAACTATGATTCGTGAAATTTGCAAGGACCCGATTTTACTGTCCCGGAAGGCTGAGCCTGCCGCTTTGGAGGATGTGGAGCTTGCCGGGGATTTGCTGGATACCCTGAAGGCTCACAGAGATGGGTGTGTGGGCATGGCTGCCAATATGATTGGGGTGTGCAAGCGGATTATCGCTTTTGAGAATCAGGGAAGCTATATGGTGATGTTCAACCCGGAGATTCTCAAAAAATCCCAGCCCTATGAGGCGGAGGAAGGGTGTCTGTCCCTTCCCGGCAGCCGGAAAACCCCCCGGTATCAGGTAATCAAGGTTCGGTGGCAGAATGAAAAATTCCAGGAGCGGATCAAAACCTTTTCAGGCTTTCCTGCCCAGATTATCCAGCACGAAATTGACCACTGTGAGGGGATACTCATATGAAACGGGTTATGAAGGGCTGGGCACTGGTTTCCGGGTGCTGCACTTTCCTCTGTTTGCTTCTCTGGCATGGAACAAAGCAGGATATTCTGCTGACAGCCGCCATTACTGCCGGTACCATATTCTATCACATAGGCATTCGCCTTGTGATTGGGTATGCCTTTGATGTCCTTCTCCGCAATCAAACAAACTATCAAAGAAAATGGTATCGGGTTTCCCCTTGGGAGAAAAGGCTATACAACAAACTCAAGGTCAAGGGTTGGAAACAGAAAATGCCCACTTACGATACTGCATTGTTTGACCCTTCCTTGCACACCTGGGAGGAAATTGCCAAGGCAATGTGCCAGGCTGAACTGGTTCACGAAACCAACATCGTTGCCAGCTTTGTTCCTCTTCTTTTTTCCATTTGGCTGGGGGCTTTTCCGGTTTTTCTGGTCACTTCCCTTTTGGCCGCCGGCTATGACGGACTGTTTGTAATGCTGCAACGGTATAACCGTCCCAGGGTGCTACGCCTGGCAGAGCGTAAAGCACATCGTTTATGTGGAGAAGAAAGGAAAATTCCAGATGAAAAAGTGTAAAATCACCGTTATGCGTATCACCCGGTACAAGGACCTGATGGCCCAGTACGAAAACCCCATAGCCCACGCCTGCGACCTGGAAGTGGGGCAGGTGTTCATTGCCAACGGCTGGGAAAAGCCGGAGGGCTTCTGTCAAAGCGCCTGGGATACCCTCTCCCCTTTCGTTCTGGCCCTGAGCCATGGCGGGGAAAACTTTTATGACGGCTGGATGAAAAATCCCAAGTCCGCCATGCTGTCCTGTAACGACGGCTTCCGTCCGGTGACCTTTCTGGTGGAAGCCCTGGAAGAAGATGCAGAAGGAGGAAATCCATGAAACTGGCAATACTCTCTGATACCCACGGACTGCTTCGCCCCCAGGTGGCAGAATACTTAAGTGATGTGGACAGGATTCTCCACGCCGGGGACATTAACCGCCCGGAGATTGTGGAAAGGCTCAAAGCATATGCGCCCCTTTGGATTGTCCGGGGGAACAACGACAAGGAATGGGCAGAGGAGATTCCCCGGGAGCTTACCTTTTCCCTGGAAGGGGTAACCTTTTATATGATTCACAACAAAAAGGAGATTGGGGAGCTTCCCCAGGGGGTAAATGTGGTGGTTTTCGGCCATTCCCACAAATATGCCCAGGAGGAAAAGGACGGGGTGCTGTGGCTCAATCCCGGCTCCTGCGGTCCCCGGCGCTTCCATCAGGAAATCACCCTGATGCTGGCAGAAGTAAAAGAAGGACACATTTCCATAGAAAAAATCACCGTTCCTCAGGAGGAGCGGTGATATAGGGGAGGAAGCTATGGGCACTCATCCAGATTTTGCTGCTTACGCTGCCGAACAGCTGTCCCAGGCCGGGAGTATCCGACTTCGGAAAATGTTCGGGGAGTACGGCGTTTACTGCGACGGCATTTTCTTTGGGGTCATTTGTGACGACCAGCTGTTTGTGAAAATCACCCCGGAGGCGGAGGCTGCCTTTCCCGGGCTTCCCAAGGCACCGCCTTATGAAGGTGCCAGAAACTATTTTCTGGTAGAGGACATAGACAACCGGGAAAGCCTTGCCGCCCTGGTCCGGCTTACCTGCAAGGCGCTGGAAGAAACGCCCACAAAGAGGCGAAGAAAAACATGAAGGGATTGATTCGCAAGCATTCCCTGCTTACAATCATGTTCTGTTTTCTTCTGCGATTCTTTTTATAAATTGTTCCAGAAAGTCCCGGGAGTCTTTCCAATCGGAAAAAGCGGCTTCATCCCCGAAATAAACCTCCGACAGTTCCGCCAGAGCAGAAGCACAGGTGTATTCGTATAAACCGGCATTGGGACTTTTATAGAGAATCCAGAAAAGGGGCAGCATTGCCTTTTCTCCCAATGCCACAACCTCTTTGTAGGCATCGCTGTCAAACATAAAGGAATACCACTTGCCTTCCAATGTAAAGGTCGGATCTTCTGCTTCTGCAATTTCCGCTTCTTTTACCCGATTTTGCAGTTTTTGGGCAATTTCTTCCAAAACCCCAATATCCAGGTTCTGCAAGACAATATCCTCATCTACACCATTTTCCGTAATTCCGCTCCAATCCACCCCACTTTTCGCTTCACTGGTACTCTCGCTGGTGGTGGAATTATCGGAATTTTCCGTAGCTTCGGTCATAAAAGATTCTTGCGTTGTTTCTCCAGCATCAATAGAATTGTCCCGCCCCTGATCACAGGCTGACAGCGCCAAAAGGAACGCAGTCAAAAGCAACCCTACACCAAGAACCTTTTTCATCAGTCATCCTCCTTTTATGGGCAAGTATTGCAACTTGCGAAATTGCCGGGGCATCTGTCAATCGCGGAGCAACGCCCAAAATCAGGGAAGAATTTTCTCCAAAGGCTTTCCCTTTGCCAGATCGTCTACCAGCTTATCCAGGCAGCGGATTTGCCGCATGAGGGAATCGGGGATTTCCTCTACCCGGATGCCGCAGATTTTTCCGGTGATTTTGGTAAAATCGGGGTTGAGGTCCGGAGCATTGCGGAAGAAATCCCCATAGGTAATATCCGAAGCCTCCATCTGGGCCAGGGCCTCCGGAGTGTAGCCGGTAAGCCAGCCGGTAACTCTGTCCACCTCCTGGCGGGTACGGCCTTTTTTCTCTGCCTTGGCAACCAGCAAGGGATAAACCTTCCCAAAAGCCATTTGGGTCACATCCATACGGGGCATAGCCATTTCTCCTTCCTGCCGTCCCTCTCGGGGACGGATTCTTTTTTCTGATGATAGCACAGGCAGAAAGAAAAGGCAAGACAAGCCCGTGTTATAAAATTGATTTTTATTTCTATTTAAGGAAAGGGTTTTATGCTATAATCAAAATAAAAAACGCCAGGAACAAGAGGTGAAATCTATGCGATTGCTGCTGGCCGAGGACGAGCAGGCCCTTTCCAAAGCCCTGACCGCTATATTGGAGCGGAACAACTATTCCGTGGATGCGGTTTTTGACGGGCAGGCCGCATTGGAGTATCTGGAGTCCGACAACTACGATGGGGTGATTCTGGATATCATGATGCCCAAAAAAGACGGCATCACGGTACTCCGAGAGCTACGCAGCCGGGGAAACCGGGTTCCTGTGTGCTTCTTACCGCCAAATCCGAAATTGACGACAAGGTGCTGGGGCTGGATGCCGGGGCCAACGATTACCTCACCAAACCCTTCCTCTCCCGGGAGCTGCTGGCCCGTATCCGGGCCATGACCCGAACCCAGACGGTTCAGCCGGACGCCCAGTTCCAGCTGGGAAACATCACCCTGAACCGGGCAACCTTTGTCCTCTCCTCCCCCACCGGCTCCTTCCGGCTGTCCAACAAGGAGTTTCAGATGATGGAGCTGCTCATGGCCAATCCCCGGAGCCTTATTTCCTCGGAACGCTTCCTGGAAAAAATCTGGGGGTATGACAGCGAAACGGAAATCAATGTGGTGTGGGTGATATCTCCTATCTGCGGAAAAAGCTCACCGCTCTTCACGCCAATGTCCAAATCAAGGCCATGCGCAACGCCGGATATACTTTGGAGGAAATGCCATGATTGGAAAGCTGCGTGCAAAGCTGATTTGTGCCGCTATGGCCTCCTTGCTTTTGGTGCTTGTGGTGATTTTCGGCATTGTTGGGATCCTGAACTATCAAAAGATTGCCGCCGATGCGGACAGCATTCTCTCCCTGCTCCAATCCAACGACGGTAGGTTCCCGGACTTCCCCTCCCCCGGCGGAAAGCCTCCCACGGGAAATCACAGTTTTTCCCCGGAGCTTCCCTATGAAACCCGGTATTTCTCCGTGTTTTTGACCACAGGGGGCAGAGTTCTTTCGGTGAACACCGGCAAAATCGCCGCCGTTGACACCCAAACCGCCATCAGCTACGCCGGTTCTGTCCTTGCAGATGGAAAAGGCCGGGGATTTGCAGACGATTATCGGTACATTGTCTACGAAACAAATGGGGAAATCCACATGATTTTCCTGGATTACAGCCGGGAAATGCGCTCCTTCCGCTCCTTTCTCATCACCGGGGCCGCCGTATCCGCCGGAGGCCTGGCTTCCGTTCTGATTCTTCTGATTTTCCTCTCCGGGAAAATCGTCAAGCCCTTTTCCGAAAACTACGAGAAGCAGAAGCAGTTTATTGCCGATGCCGGACATGAGCTGAAAACCCCTCTGACCATCATTGACGCCGACGCCGAGGTATTGGAAATGGACCTGGGGGAAAACGAATGGCTCAGAGACATTCAGGCCCAAACCAAGCGTCTGACGGAGCTTACCAACAGTCTGATTTTCCTGTCCCGGATGGAGGAGCAGCCCCATATGGAGAAAATTCCCTTCCCCGTTTCCGACGTGGTGCAGGAGATGGCGGAGGGGTTTGAAGCCCTGGCAAAGGCCCGGGGGAAAACCCGTACCTGCCGCATTTCCCCCATGCTCTCCATGAACGGGGACGAAAAGGCCATCCGGCAGCTGGTTTCCATCCTCCTGGACAACGCCGTTAAGTACACAGATGACCAGGGCAGAATCGAAATCACCCTGGAAAAGCAGAAAAACACAATCTGTCTGAAAGTATGCAACACCACAGAAGGGGTAAGCCAGGAAAGCCTCTCCCACCTGTTTGAGCGGTTTTATCGTGCGGACAAGTCCCGCAATTCTCAAACCGGGGGCTACGGACTGGGGCTTTCCATCGCCCTGGCGATTGTGAACGCCCACAAGGGAAAAATCACCGCCGCCACCCAGGACGAAAAATCCCTGCTCATTACCGCCTCCTTTCCCCAATAGTTTCTTCCCCAAAAACCGCCGTCTGAAAAAAGACGGCGGTTTTTGTCGGGCAAAAATTCAAATTTAAGGCATTTTTAAGCTTCTTCTTTAAGTTCAGCTAAGGTTTACAGGGTATCATTGGGACAAACAAAGAAACCTACAGCCGAAAGGAGCTTAATTCTATGTATTACGATGGTGAATATGTTACCCAAACCACAGCCGATTTCCCGGAATCCGGAAATCCCGCCCCCCAAAAGCCCGGAAAGCACAGCTTCTGGAAGAAGGCAACTGTCCTGGTGCTCTCCGCCCTGGTGTTCGGCGGGGCTGCAGGGGGTGCCTTCTACGGTCTTACCTCTGTCCTGGGAAGTTCAGAGGGGACAAAGGCGGAAGAAAGCAGCGGCTATTCCCTCTCCCAGCTCTCCTATTCCGCCGACTCCCAAGGGCAATCCCTGGATGTGAGCGGCATTGCCGCCCTGGGGCTTCCCTCGGTGGTATCCGTCACCAACATCTCCGTCCAGGAGGTGCAGAACTACTTTGGTATGTTCGGCCCCGGAGGCCGGGGACCGGCACAGCTTCAGGAAACCACCAGCTGCGGCTCCGGCGTGATTGTTTACCAGGATGATACCTATTATTACATGATCAGCAACTATCATGTGGTGGAAGGGGCTGTCACCCTGTCCGTTACCTTCTGTGACGGGCAGACTTACGAGGCGGAGCTTTGCGGCTATGATGAAGATGTGGATATTGCATTGCTGAAAGTCGCCGCTTCCGATTTGTCCATCGCAACCCGGTCTCAGATTTCCGTGGTAGCCCTGGGAGATTCGGAGGAACTGGTGGTAGGTGAGCAGGTGGTCGCCATCGGAAACGCTCTGGGATACGGTCAGTCCGTCACCACCGGCATTGTCAGCGCTCTGAACCGGTCTGCCAGCACCGATACCAACGCCACCTATATCCAAACCGATGCCGCCATCAACCCCGGCAACAGCGGCGGTGCTCCGCTGAACATGGATGGAGAGCTGATTGGCATCAACACCGCAAAGGTGGCTTCCACCGATGTGGAGGGCATGGGCTACGCCATCCCCATCAGCCAGGTGTGGGACTTTATTGCATCTTTGATTGTGTAACGGAAGGAGGGTAAGGCCATGGCATACCAGGCCACTTTCAAGCGGTACGAAATCAAATATCTTCTGACCCAGGCCCAGAAAGAAGAAATTCTCCGGGCAATGGCGCCATATATGAAGCTGGACAAGTATGGCCGTACCACCATCCGGAACATCTATTTTGACACGGATTCCTACCGACTGATCCGCCGCTCTCTGGAAAAACCGGCCTACAAGGAAAAGCTGCGGGTAAGAAGCTACCAAACCGCCTCCGGCGAGGATCCGTTTTTTGTGGAGCTTAAGTAGAAATACCAATCGGTGGTCTACAAGCGCCGGTTGGTGCTTCCGGAAAGACAGGTTATGGCAAGCTTCCGGCAGGGAAATCCCCTGCCGGTTTCCTCCCAGATTGGAAGGGAAATCGCCTATTTCCGGTCTTACTATGAAGGACTGCGCCCGGCGGTATTCCTCAGCTATGACCGGGAGGCTTTTTACGCCCTGGACGGGGGAGAGTTTCGGGTGACTTTTGACTGGAACATTCTCTACCGCACCCAGGAACTGTCCCTGGGAAGTCCTGTGTATGGTACGCCCCTGCTGGAAAAGGGACAGACCCTGATGGAAATCAAGACCCCCGGGGGGCTTCCCCTCTGGATGAGCCACACCCTGAACAAGCTGGGGATTTACCCCACATCCTTTTCCAAATACGGCCTTGCCTATCGGCATATGTGCACCAATCCCCAAGAAAACGACAAAAGGAGAACCTTACATGCTTGCTGACTTGTTTCGCGGACTTTTTGATACGGATATGACCCAGGTAATCACCCCTGGAGAGTTTCTGCTATGTGTGGGCAGTGCTCTGGTGATTGGCGTCCTGCTGGCTGGGTTTTATATGTACCGCAGCCGATATACCAAGAGCTTCGTGGCCACTCTGGCACTGCTTCCCGGTGTGGTGTGTGTGATTATTATGATGGTCAACGGCAATGTGGGCACCGGCGTGGCGGTAGCCGGTGCTTTCAGCCTGGTGCGTTTCCGTTCCGTTCCCGGCTCCGCCAAGGAGATTGGGGCCATTTTTCTGGCTATGGGAACGGGGCTGATTGTGGGCATGGGGTATCTGGGGTACGCATTTCTCTGCGCTATTCTTTTGGGGCTTGCCGGTCTGGTGTTTAACCGGCTGGACTTTGGTTCTCAGAAAAAGGCATCCCTGTATAAAACTCTGCACATCACCATTCCGGAGGATCTGGACTACACCGATGTGTTCCAGCCCATTTGGGAGGAGTACGCCTCTTCCTGTGAGCTGACCCAGGTGAAAACCTCCAACATGGGAAGCCTGTTCCGCCTCACCTACAATCTGACCCTTCGCTCCCCAGGAAAGGAAAAGGAAATGATTGACAAGCTCCGCTGCCGGAACGGAAATCTGGAAATTTCCGTCTCCCGGCAGGAATCCCCCATTGGGGAGCTGTAAAAAGGAGGTTTTTCCATGAAAAAGCGTAAATACTTGTGCTGGCTTCTGGCCCTTGCATTTCTGCTGTCCGGCTGTGCAGCAGCCCAGGCAGAAGATACCAAAGGCTCCCAGGAGGATACCACCCAAGAGGACACCGTTCCCACCACTGTCAGCGTATCCCAGATGTTCTCCGATTCGGATTTGGAAGTCGGTTACGACGACCTGACCAGCGCTCACATCACCCTGTCCGGCACCACCGCCACCTGTGATTCCGATGCGGTACAGATTTCCGGCAGTCAAATCATCCTGACAGAAGAAGGCACCTACATTCTCTCAGGCAGTTTGGAGGACGGAATGGTGATTGTGGATGCGGAGGATTCTGCCAAGGTACAGCTGGTGCTGGACAATACGCAAATCGGAAGCAGCACCAGTGCCGCCATCTATGTACGCAGCGCCGACAAGGTGTTCATCACCACCGCACCGGATTCCCGGAACACCCTTTCCAACGGTGGGGAATATGTGGCTATCGACGACAACAACATTGACAGCGTGATTTTCTCCAAAGCGGATTTAACCCTGAACGGCTCTGGCACTCTGACCATCTCCGCCGCCGCAGGTCACGGCATTGTTTCCAAAGATGACCTGGTGCTCTCCGGGGGGACCTATGAGATTACCGCTGCCAGCCACGGCATCTCCGGCAAAGACAGCGTGCGCATTGCCAGTGGAAGCTACACCATCACCTCCGGGAAGGACGGCATTCATGCAGAAAACGCCGATGACACCACCCTGGGCTTTCTCTATATTGAGGACGGCACATTCACAATCCATGCCCAGGGAGACGGTCTGAGTGCAGGGGTGTACTTGCAGATTGAAGGGGGAGACTTTTCCGTCACCACCGGGGAAGGCAGCGCCAGCGTGACCCTGGAAACGGATTCCATGGGAGGTGGCCCCGGCTCCTTTGGTGCTCCCACAGACAGCACAACGGAGGACGATTCCGTCAGCCAGAAGGGTGTGAAAGCCGACGGCACCCTCACCATTTCCGGCGGCAGCTTCCAGATTGACACGGTGGATGACGCCATCCACGCAAACGAAGATTTGCTCACTACCGGCGGGGAATTCCATCTCAGCACCGGAGACGACGGTATCCACACAGACACAGCTCTTACGATTCAGGACGGAACCTTTACCATCCCCTATTGCTACGAAGGAATCGAGGGACTTTCCATCACCATCGACGGAGGCACTTATGACATCACCTCCGCAGACGACGGGTTGAACGCTGCCTGCGGTGCGGACAGTTCCGGTTTTGGGGGAAGAATGCCCGGCCAGGAGGGGTTCGGCGGCAGCTCCGACAGCTTCATTGTGCTTGACGGCGGAGAATTTGTGATTGTATCCACCGGTGATTGTATTGACTCCAACGGCAGTCTGACCATCAACGGAGGCGCCGTTGATTTGACCTGCAACGGCAGCGGAAACACCGCCCTGGATTGTGGCGGCACTTATGCCAACAACGGCGGCACCGTCACCACCAACGACGGCTCGGAAAACAATCCCGGTCAGATGGGCGGCCAGCCCGGTGACCGGGGCCAAGGCGGCCAGCCTGGCGGCATGGGTGTTCGCCCCGGTGGTATGGGGCAAGATCCCGGCAGCCAGGAACAAGGCAATTCCGGAGAAATATAACTTTTGAAATAATCCCATGGAAAAAGAGAGGGCGATTTCGCCCTCTCTTTTACTTCTTATTGGCCTCATTCTGGTAGATGAGAAATGCACCTATGATACTTACAGATGCAACCACACCCATTCCCTGGTTAAAAAATGAAAGCCAGATTCCAGCGCCGGCACTTAAAAGAAATGCCAGAATTGCCATTCCCATAGATGCTTCCCCTTTCTCCGTTTCAGGCGTTTTCTCTTACTCCACTACCACTGCGGTGCCGCTGGCGGTGACCATGAGCATACCGTTATCTGCCCCCAGCACCTCATAGTCCAGGTCCACACCAACCACGGCATTGGCACCCATGTTGAAGGCTCGCTGCTCCATCTCCCGCAAGGCCTCTTCCCGTGCCCGCATCAGCTCTTCCTCATAACTGGCAGAGCGTCCGCCTATCAGATCCCGGAAGGAGGCGGCAATGTCCCGCATAAAGTTCACGCCGGAAATCACTTCTCCAAATACGATACCAAGATAACATTCAATCTTCTTGCCTTCCACGGAAGGGGTTGTGGTGGCAATCATATTGGTTCCTCCTGTTTTTTGATAATACTCCGTTTTGGAGTTATGCTTTCTTTTTTTCTAGCTGCTTTCTCGCTGCCAACACAGTCAGTGCCAGCAAGCCGCCGTCCAGCGCCAGCATCACAAGAAATGCCAATATATTTCTTTCCAGCAGGCTGACAACCGTCACTGTCAGAAGAATCCCCGCAACTGCCAAATAAAACAACAACACCAGCGTCAGCAAAGGATACCGGACCCATTTGCTGATCTTTTTATTGCTGCCCACAGCCCAGCAGCCCTCCAGAGCCAGTTGTCCTACAATTTCCAGAAGAATCTCCACGGCGATACCTCCTCTCTCTTCCTCTGGTGCATCCTATCATATCATATTTATGTGGGTAAATCTACAATCCTATAGAAAAAAACTTGCAGAAAATATCTGGATAATCGGTATTTTATCTTCCGCACCTACTTTTTGAGTTCTAACAATAGGGTACGCATAAAATATGGCAATCGTCTCCTGCCTGCTGTCTTTCCGCAGAAAGCCATTGCCCTGAGAAAAGAAATGTGGTAAAATAATAATGCATTGGAGGCTGTTTTCATCTGTCCTCCTATAGAGAAAATGCAGGAGGTAAGTGAAATGGTTGAAAGCCCCGAAAAAAAGCAGACAGAATGTGGTAAATCCTATGAGGATGTGAAAGCCGGGATTTTGGAAATTCTCGCCGCCTATCGCAGTCTGTCCCCCAAGGAGCAGCTGAAGCTGGCCGAGGAATTTTTGGGCCCTGCCAAGGGACGGATTGCCCACCAGATTTTTCGCAAGCACTTCAGTTAAGACGGACAGCAAGGTTTTTCTTTTGCCTCGCTGCCATCTCCCCATCAAAGATGCACACACCCTGGGAATGCTTACATTCCCGGGGTTTTTATCGTTTTTTTCGACCTTTCCACACGCCGGCCAAGATATCTTTCAGCACCAGCATGGCGTCCAATTCATTGTAGCCGTATTTTGCCTTCAAATCATCCAGAAGCCGGGAGATTTCCCGTGCATAGGGGGCTGCATCCACCTCCCCCTGGTACCTGGCGAGGATTGGGTATTTCTTGCTCCAGGCCTTGGTCCAGTCGATTTTATCCACCACCTCATCCCGGGTCTTTTCAATGGCCTCCTGAATCTCCTGCACCTCCAAATCAAAGTCAATCAGCTCGTCCAGGGAGATTTTGTAAAGAAGTGCCATCTTTTTGGACTGGCGGATGTCAGGCAGGGTCTCGTCCGTTTCCCACTTGGATACGGTCTGCTGGCTTACCCCCAACTTCTCTGCCACATCCTCCTGGGACAGTCCCGCCTTCTTTCTTGCCTGAAACAGATGATTTCCCAGCTGCATTTTCCTTTTCCTCCTGTTTTTGGATTTTTTCATAGCATAACAGGAATGGGAGAAAAAATCCACCGCTTTTTTCAGGCAATTTCGCCCGTAAAAGCTCCATAAGACCTATGGAATCCCCTATTGGTTTTGGCAATAGTAGGCATATTTGTCCCGGAAGTACTCCAAAACCTTTTCAAAGGGCAGCTCCGGCTTGGATGTACACAAAACGCCGTCAATGGATAAAGACCCGTCCCCCACCAGAACCACAATCTCCTGGCAGTTGGTACAGATTTCGTTACAGTTATAGGTAACCCGATACTGCCAATCCGAAACAGGAATATCACATTCCACCAAGTCCAGCCCGTACACAAAGTCTGCCAGAGGCTTCGTTTCCGCCTGATAGAGCAGCAGTTCCCGGCTTCCCGGCTCGCTGGATTCAAATTTGGCACAGGTGGCCGCTGCAATCTGCTCCTGCCAGGAAAGTTGTGGCTTGTATTGGTTTTTCAGGTAAAGGCCGAAAAGGCACAAAACATACAGCAGCAGAAAAACAAAAACCGGAAGAAATTTACGCATAGAATCCCCTCCTCTTCTGCACCACGAATTGTAATCTTCATTTTTATGGTAACACGAACCCATCTGCATTGCAATACAATGAACATTTTTCGTTATCATGCACCATATCCATCCCCTTGATTTGTGGATTCCGTGCAACACCTTTCCCCCATCTTCAAAACACCATCTGCCGGATTTTCATATGCATTTTGGGATATACAGAAAGGAAAAAATATTTTATAATTTCTGTAATATCCCATCCCAAATTTTGAGTATAGGGGTGAAAGGGCCTTTCACCGGAAGAAGGAGGGACGCTATGGAGGATCGTGAAATTGTGGCAATGTACTGGGCACGGAATCCCGACGCCGTTGCCGCCACCCAGGAGAAGTACGGAATATTTTGCTATCAGCTGGCCTGGCGGGTGCTCTTACAGGGAGAGGATGCCCAGGAGTGCGTCAACGACACTTATCTTGCCGCCTGGAACGCCATGCCGCCCCACAGGCCCCAGGTTCTGAGTATGTTCCTGGCGAAGCTTCTGCGGCGGATTGCCATTAACCGCTTAAAGCATAATCTCACCCAGAAGCAGGGCGGCGGCGCTGTGCCTATGCCTCTGGAGGAACTTTCTGAGTGTCTTTCCGGCTGCGACAGCCCGGAAAACCAGGTGGTTGCCCGGGAGCTTTCCCAGACCATCCGCCGTTTTGTAAAGGGGCTACCTCCCCGGGAACAGACCCTCTTTGTCCGCCGGTACTTTTTCACCGAAACTCTGGAGCAAATTGCCGCCGATTATGCTATGACGCAGAACCATGTGGCAGTAATGCTTCACCGCACCAGAAGGAAGCTGAAAGCCTATTTGATTCAGGAGGGATATTTGTATGAAACCCATTGACCTTTTTGAAAGTATCGGGGAACTGGATGAAAAGACCCTGCAAAGGTGCCGCAAGGTCAAAAGTCAAAGAAAGCTGCCCCGGTGGATGGGGGCGATAGCTGCATTTGTGGCGGTTGCCCTGCTTTGCGGCTATTTCCTGTACCCCCGGGGGAATGTACTGACCGCTTATGCCATCGCCGAAGCGGTGTACCCGGAGATGGCACCCTACCCCAACGAAAACAGCCCCAATTTAAGTGAAGAGTACGATGCCTGGCGTGCGTCCGTAAAGGCCCAGGAGCAGCCGGAGGGGTACGCCGACGGTTTGGAAGGCTTTTTTGCCAACAGCATCCGGGAGTTTTTATCCGGGGAGGCAGGCGAAAACCGGGCCTATGCCCCGGTGAATGTGTATCTGGCCCTGGGAATGCTGGCAGAGCTTACAGGAGGCTCCACCCGGCAGGAGATTCTGGATGTACTGGGGGCGGACAGTATCGAGGCCCTGCGTACCCAGGCCAAGGCGGTGTGGAACGCCCACTACCGGAATGACGGCGTGACCACCAGTATTCTGGGAAGCTCCCTGTGGCTGAACCAGAACATCTCCTATGTGCCGGAAACCATGAAAATCCTGGCGGAGAACTACTATGCCTCCGCATTTCAGGGGGAAATGGGCTCGGATGGCTTTAACAAAGCCCTGCAAGACTGGCTGGATGCCCAAACCGGCGGACTTTTGCAGGATCAGATTCAGGGGCTGGAGCTGAAGCCGGAAACCGTCCTGGCCCTTGCCACCACCATCTATTTCCGGGCAAAATGGCAGACAGAATTCTCCCCGGAGGCTACCACTCCCGGAACCTTCCATGCCGGAACCGGGGATCTCACCTGTGACTTTATGCACAGCAGCACGGAGAATGCCTACTGCTGGGGAGAAAACTTCGGTGCCGTTGGGCTCCCCCTGGGCAACGACGGCGGCACTATGTGGATTGTGCTGCCGGACGAGGGACAGGATGTGGAGACTCTGCTGGACAGTCAGGGGGTTATGGACTTTCTCCTGTCCAAAGGCAGCTGGGAGAATCAGAAGCGTTTGACGGTCAATCTCTCCCTGCCCAAGTTTGACATCTCCGCTCAGCAGGATTTGTGTCAGGGCTTCGAAAATCTGGGACTTTCGGAGGTATTCACAGGAACCGGGGATTTCTCTCCCATGACCACCCAGGTGCAGGACATTGCCCTGACCCAGGCCACCCACGGGGTGCGGGTAGCCATTGACGAAGAAGGGGTAAGCGCCGCCGCCTATACCCTGATGGCGCTGGACGGAAGCACCATGCCTGTAGAGGATGAGATTGACTTTGTGGTGGACCGGCCCTTCCTCTTTTCCATCATAAGTCCCGATGGGCTGCCCCTGTTTGTGGGCATTGTCCATGAACCTGTATAACGTTCTTTGATACAACACGACCTGAATAACCCACCCTTTGACAAGAATCCGCAAATTGCTTTCAAGCAAAAAATGGACACTGCGATATGCAGTGTCCATTTCAGTCTGTCAAAGAACCCCCGGTTTTTGCCATGCAAAAACCGGGGGCTTGGCTATATAGGCGTTAAATAGCACAATATATTTGGAAAAAATGGAGTTCTCCC